>QWCY01001630.1_pt1 | contig 32111 bp, 20 predicted proteins | sample 1972631 | NCBI WGS metagenome assembly QWCY01 (sample SAMN09866696, study PRJNA288562) | Human gut metagenome isolate pre1_stool, whole genome shotgun sequencing... | isolation source: gut | host: Homo sapiens | place: USA: California
GTTAAATCTTCACCTTTTAGAATGTGCAATTAAAAATAACAACCATATTTCTGACTTATTATCTATAAAATATTGAGTAATAATCGGTTGTAAATACTCCGAATGTAACATTTCGGGTGAGTTGGTTTTGCCGGATTCACTTGTTGCATTAGGATCGGGTGCTTTTGATGTAAGTCCGCTTACTAAAATTGTTTTCCCAGACCGATTAAAAGAAATAGGTGACTGGGCTTTCCGTAGTTGTACCAACCTTCAAGACGTTACTCTTCCGAAGAATCTGGAACGGATTGGGTCATCTGCTTTTTCAGATTGTTTTCGTTTACATAAAGTCATTCTGAAAGGAGTTGTACCGCCTAACTTGTCCGGCGATTCTTTTAATTTTACCAAAGTGTTTTTTGTACCTAAGGGGTCTGGTGAAGTTTATTCCAATACTGCATACTGGAATAGTCTGGTGATCATTGATGGAGATATTCCTCTGAAAGTAGAGGTGACTTTGGCGACAGCAGGAACATTAGGGGAGGAGATTCTTAAGCAACTTGAGTATGTGAATAAGGTAAACGAACTGGTTATTGCAGGTCCGTTAAATGGGGATGACTACTATCAGATACAAAACAGAATGCCCAATTTGATGTCTATTGACATGACAAATGTTACGATGGAATCGTTGCCCGATAATTTCTTTTCCCGCAGAACAGCTTTACTGGAAATAAAGTTGCCGAAGGTATTAAAGAGTATTGGGTATGGTGCTTTTAATGAGTGCTATAGTTTGACATCCTTGGTGTTGCCGGAAGAATTAACCACAATCAATAATAATGCTTTTTATTATTGTAAAGATTTAAAATCAATTAACCTGCCTGCTTCATTGGTCACTATGGGGAGAGAGAGTTTTTATGAATGTACTTCGTTGCAATCCATTGCCATTCCTGAAAAGGTGACAGTTATTGAAGATTATACATTTTATAATTGTGCTTCCCTGTCCGAAGTGAAACTGCCTGCCGGTTTGAGTGAAATAAAAGGTAATGCTTTTGCTAACTGCCGCGCTTTGACTTCCATTGAATTGTCAGATGCATTAAGCTTCTTAAGAAGTCAGGCTTTCCGTGAATGTACCGGGTTGACGGAGATTACTCTGCCTGCATCCTTGCAATACTGTGATTATCCTTTTTATAATTGTAGTAATATTAAGCGAATTAATTGTTATGCGTCCGTACCTCCTACATTGGAAGGTAATCGTGATATACTTTATAATGTTGATAAGTCGACTTGTGAGTTATTGGTCCCTTTCTGGTCAGTGAATAACTATAAACTAACTCCTGGATGGGATGCATTTCCTGTCATTAATCCTTCCGAGTATGAAACAGATAGGATCAATATCAGGGGGAAACTTACGCTTGCCGAAGGGACTCGTCCTACTTTGCAGCCCAGTGTTTCTGTCTTTGATAATGGTCACTTTGCAGTAAAAGGTACCGATGCATTTTCGATGAAGAAATATACTCAAAGCCATGTACTTGCCATGTATGCCAATAGCAGTAATTATGACCGTTCACAGTATACCAGTTTGATTAGTGAATCGACAGCTATGAGGGCAGATAGCGTAATTTATACGATGAGTGCGTGGGGAGAAGTCTGGATGTATCTGTCCTTCCCGTTTGATGTGAAAGTATCAGACATTGAAGTCAGTGACGGAGGCTTGTATGCTATCCGCAAATATGATGGTGCCACACGTGCACAAGGAGGAACGAATAATTGGAAGGATATGACCGATGACAGCATACTCCATGCTGGAGAAGGGTATATTATCCAGTTCAATAAAAACGTGAACTGTTTTGCTTTGAAGGCTATCAACAATGATAATAAGAACAGATTATTCTCAGGTAATGCTTTAAGCCGGGAACTGGGCGAATACATCTCTGAGTTTGCGCACAACCGCAGTTGGAATTTCGTAGGCAATCCGTATCCTTGTTATTTTGACATTCGTTATATGAACTATACGGCACCTGTTACGGTATGGAATGGAAGAGGATATACGGCAATATCACCGGAAGATGATAACTATATATTGAAACCGATGCAGGCGTTTTTTGTACAAAAACCGGTTGACATGGACGCCATTACATTTTTGCCGGAGGGCAGACAGATGGATACTTCCATACGTGCCCGGATGGCAGTTCGTACAGCTGCTGTAGAAAGTAACCGAACGATTTATAATCTGGCTCTCGCTAGTAGTGAGTATACTGATAATACCCGTATCGTTGTGAATCCCGCTATGTCAATGGGGTATGATATGGCTCGCGATGCTGCTAAGTTTATGAGCGATGATAAGGAAGTTCCCCAGCTATTTAGTTTGGATGCTTCGTCCATGCGTTATGCCATCAATGAGCGTCCGGTAGGAACCGGGATTATACCTTTGGGAGTATATATTGGAAAAGCGGGTAGTTATACTTTCTCTTTGGGAGAGAATATGGAACAATGTGGAGAGGTACTGTTGATTGATAAGCAAGCTAAACAGGAAGTGCGGCTTAAACGCGAAAATTATACGTTTGTTGCTGATGCCGGTACGTACGACAGTCGTTTTGAAATACGTCTTGATGTTACTTCTACAGGTGTAGAGACTGGGGAAATGATATCAGCAACAACAGTGAAAGGCGGTAATCAGCAAATTGAAATAACAACGGAAAAAGGAAACCTGATTACGGTCTATGGTACTACCGGACAAGAACAAACCAAACTGATTGCTACAGAATCATCTGTTACTATTCCGTCCGTTCCGGGGTTCTATGTCGTAGTGGTGAACGGTGAATCATTCAAAACAGTAGTGACCAAATAAACGAGGTAGGAGAGTATAACATGAAATATATAGTTAGTCTATTCATTATTCTATGGAGTATGGCGGCTTGGGGACAAGGAGGAGAGTTCAACCCTTCTAATCCTGCAGAGCCGGGACAAATGTACTTCTTGACGGTCAATGTCACTCCTGAAGGAGCAGGCAGTGTTTCTCCTGCAGGGAAAAACCAGTATGCTTTGGGGCAGAGGATAGACCTTTGGGCCTCTGCTACTACAAACTATCGCTTTGTAGGTTGGAGACAGGGTACAACTCCGGTTTCTGATTTAGCTTCTTTCAGCTATACCATTCCGGCAGCTCATACCACCTTGACAGCTGTTTTTGAATATGTACCCAGTAATCCGGAAGAGCCGTCACCCGTACCTTTGCAACATACTCTTTTCCTGTCGGCATCTCCTGCCGAAGGAGGGCGCTTTAATGTAAGTTCGGGAAGTCTGTTCAAAGAAGGAGATGTGATCGGCTTACAGGCTTATCTCAATAGTGGGTATGAATTTGAAGGGTGGAAACGGGGAGATGAAATAGTATCTACCAATCCTTCTTATTCCGTTACGATGGGTACGGAAGATATTTCCTTAGTAGGCTTGTTTCGTTTCAATCCGGGCAGTCCGTCCAATCCGGGAGCTAACCATTGGGATGCTGTGTCGGGTGAAGTGATTGTAGATGACTTTGCTGCGGGCAATCTGATGGGAGCAATCGATGATGTGATTGGTGGATCGGGCAATAGAAATAAGGTCGTAGCGATAACCGTTGCCGGTGCTGTTAGTTCCGGAGATTTAGGTGTTGCCCGCTATTATTCGGCATGCATGTCGCTCGACTTGAAACGTATATCTGGTATCTCCTCTCTGCCAAGTTATACTTTCGATAAATCGCAATTGCAGAAAATAAGTCTTCCGGCAGAAATAACCTCTATCGGTAGTTGTGCATTTAGAAACTGTGTTAACCTGTCCGAAATAAACTGTTACTCTATGGTTCCTCCTGCGTTGGATCAGAATGTGTTTGAGGGGACGAGTGAGAATGTGGTTTTGCGGGTACCGCAGACAGCTATACCTCAGTATAATGCTGCGGCACAATGGAACCAACTGACGATACTTCCTTTGATGGAAGAGATAGGGTCTTTGTCCGTAACTCTGCCGGAAGTAGCTTCTGATGGGCGTTATAAGAACATGACGCTGGAATTGGTAAATACAAAGAGTGCACAGAAACTTCGCTTTGTGATTACCGATAAATTGAAGTATGTTTTTGGTGGATTGATCACCGGAGATGTTTACAATCTGTATTTGAAGAACACAAGTGGTGTGGTTCTGGGTGAGGTCAGGGAACTTGTAGTAACGGAGGAAGGCACGGATGCTGTTTTCAATTCTATATTGTCCCTTTACGATTTGAGCCTAAAAGTAGTAACAGAAAAGGGAGTGGACGTCTCCGATGAGGTGGTTGTAAAATGGTATGATGCCGATACTAAGTTTCTCTCTCAAGGAAATGTCCTGAAGCAACAACTGGCGGGGAATAAAATACGCTACACCATCGAGTTAGATCGTGTGCTTGGTAGTAAGTATCTGTTTCCCGAAAGTAAGGAACATACGGTGTCTGAGAAGGGAAATACGTTGGTTTACACTTTGCAGCCAATTGATTCTTTAGATATACAAGGGATTGTGAAAGGCGATGACGGCAGTTTGATTTCCGGTGCTGTTGTATCTGTTTCTCAATTACTGAATGGAAAATATTCCAGATCGGTAATTGGTAAGACCGATAAAAACGGTAAGTTTGTGTTGAATGTATATAATGATGCCAGTACAATAACGATTTCTGCTAACGGATATATTAATCAGACTATATCTTATGAAAGTTTTAATGGTAATACTGACTTGGGTGTAGTAAAACTATCTGTTATTTCAGGGGTAACTATTATGACCAACTTCACTTATACTTCCAGTGTACCGGTAGGTGAAATTCCTCAGAAACAAACTGGGTATTCAAACTATCAGAATGTATCTTACGCCTTATATAATAAGACAAAGAAAAAAGCGGTGAAAGATTTTTCCGTGCAATATCCTTCCATTGTATTGATGGAGCCTACGGATGTTGGGGATGAAATACAGATTACTGTAAGCAGTAGGGTGAATGAGTTTGAACCAATAGTATGTAACGTGAATATTGATGAATTAAATGGGGGGATAGCTCACTTGGACATAGTTCAATTGGGGCATATAAAGGTTAGTTATGATATTAGTGAGAATGCTTCGGATGTGCTTATGGTTTATAATGCGAACGGGCAACTTATGCGACGATATATTTATTCAGATAAAGTAGTTACGACAGAAGGATTAGCGAGTGGAAGTTATACAATCATTTCTATGATTGACAATCGATTATTTAATTCTATCTTAAATTTGTCAGAGTTGACTAATAGTGGTCTTCAGGAAAATGTAGATTTTGTTAAGAAGGAAGTAATTGTGAAGAATGGAGAGGTTTCTACTATTCATCTTTCGAAGATTCCTGCTTTTGAACAAACAAAGTTGAATTATACAGGTGATAATACTTATTTTAGAGTGAATAAGCCTACTGTTGTTGCTGGTAATTATTTAACTCTAAGTGCAAACATTGATTTTAAACCTTACTATCGGGACGAGGTCAGTAATGTGAAATTGGTAGTAGACTTACCAGAGACTTGTTCATTTGTTGCTAATTCCATTTTGGTAGGATATAGCGCAGTTGTAAGTTATGAATTCAATAATAATAATTTAATTCTACCTTTAGAAGATTATAGTCAACCTGTTCGTTTTTGTATTATTCCTACTATAGGTGGAAACTGGGCTCCTAATGCATTTGTAGAATTTATTTTTAATGGTATAACCGTGAAGCAACCTATTGGAGGGGCTAATTTTACAGTGGAAGATTTGAGTATAAAGGTTCCTGCTATGACAGCTCAAAAGACTTTGACGATTAGTGGAGCTGCTATTGGAAATTCAAACGTACAAGTTTATGATAACTCTGTCTTAATAGGGCAGACTAAAGCCTTGGCTAATGGGAGTTGGAAGCTTAAGTGTGATTTATATGATGTTGACTCTTATACAGAACATGATATTTATGCAAATATACACACACCAACTGATGTAGATATCTTGACTGAAACTAAACGTATTATATATGATGAAACGTATGTAGAGATATCTAAGGTTACAATGATAAATATTGCACATCCTTCAACGTCTCTGAATACTTGTGAATATGTGACAGAATTCAATTTTCTGGATCCACTTTCAAAAGAACCTATATATTGGTATTGGCCCAATTATCCAGATTTTACTTTTAAAATAGAATTTACAAACAATGATCCTAAAGTAGTTTCAAATGTCGTATTATCTGTTTATACGAGTGATGGCGATATAGTGAAGTTACCTACCTCTTATGATGAGAAAAACAAATTATGGGTAGCTACCGGACAGTTTACAACAAGTGGTCTTCCTATAAATGTAGGAGTCTCTTATTCATATATATCTTTTGATCTGACAAATGAAGAAGAAATCAGGAAAAAATTTGATGAAGAATATGAAATTTCACAAGCAGATGTAGTTATTGCGACAGAACAACGTACTGATGTTTTGTTTATATTAGACGATGATACAAGGATATATTCTTCTCTTCAGTATTTTCCTATAAACATGAAGAATACTCTTGAACAAAAGTTCAGGGATATGGGATATGTAAATCTGTATACTACTTCTACTCATAGTTATTATAACAAAGATGCTTCTGTTGTTTGTTTTGTCGATCGTAGTGATGATATGCTGGTACTTTCTGCTTTGTCCGAAGATGAATATTTATCTTTGTTTGCTGATATGACTATGTCGCGACTTCTGCGTGCATCTGCCAATAACGGTTTGGGAAGAGCGAGAGACCATTTTATCAAAGGGTTAATAGATGAAGCAGAAAGGAAAAAGAAATGTGCTGATGAAATTGATGAAATACAACTGGATGGTGCAATAAGAGATTTGCGTAATGGTATGGCGTATTCATTTGCAAATATGTTTTTTAATACATGGGGAACCGTTGATGGAGTTACATCCATGGATCCTGGAGCAATCAATAGTGCTAAAGATTTTGGTGCCGGTATGGATGGTTTGAATGCTAAAATGAAATATGCAAAAAAAGTAATACAGGATGCTCCGGACTGTGACGATCCTTCTCCTTCTCCCACGGGATCAGGTTACCTACTCGACCCTTCCGGTTATGTTTACGAAGCTGTTCCGTCCAATCGTCTTCAGGGAGTGACTACTACCGTATACCAGAAAACGTATGAGGAAGATATGTATGGCGATCTGCACGAGAAGATAGAATTATGGAACGCGAAAGACTATGCACAGGAAAATCCTTTAACTACTGATGAGAACGGTATGTATGCCTGGGATGTACCAGCCGGTCAGTGGCAAGTGAAGTACGAAAAAGAGGGCTATCAGACCGCTTATAGCGAATGGCTGCCCGTGCCTCCTCCTCAGCTCGATGTAAATATCGGCTTGGTGCAGAATGCACAACCGTATGTGGCGGCAGTGCATGGTTATGAAACCGGTATCGAAATAGAGTTCAGCAAGTTTATGCAACCCGCTACTGTGACTGCCGAACAGATTCTCGTTACCCGGAACGGAGTTGCCGAAAATGGTGAAGTGCAGCTGTTGAATACAGAACCTGATCCTTTGAAAGGAAACGAGGCGTTTGTCTCCAAAGTCCGGTTCATACCCGAACAGCCTTTTGCCATTACCGATAAGGTAATCCTTACCGTTAGCCGTAGGGCGAAAAGCTATGCCGGCATTAACATGGAGAATGATTTTAATCAGGAGGTGACGATAGAGAAGGAGGCGAAGTCGATTGTAACTGCTCCGAGTCTGGAAGTGGTTTATAATCGGGTGGCTGAGGTCACTGTAGCCGTTGAACCGGTAGAGGCAGCGGCGAATAAGAAGATTACTGTACTTTCCGCTTCTCCTTCCATTGCTACTTTTGCCACTTCGGAGGCCGTGCTCGATGAAAATGGAGAAGCTACCTTTACGGTACGTGGTGAATTGCTTGGAAGCACAGTTTTGCAATTTGCCGTAGAGGGCATGGATTTGAGAACGGAAGTCAAAGTGAAGGTGGTAGAGAAAGGTGAAGGCGAAGTAATCCGCAGCTATCATCTGGCTATGGGATGGAATTGGATTTCTGCCAACGTAGCCGATCAGAGACTGGACGATGTAGTTGCTCTGCTGGAACCCATAAAGGAATCTGTGGTGGCTATCAAGGGGCAAAGCGGCGAATTGACAAAGGACGACCAAGGTAATTGGCAGGGCGATCTTAGTCTGTTGCAGCCTACGCGGTCATACAAAATAGAGATGTTGCAAGACGACGATCTGGAACTGAAAGGGAAACCGGTTTTGCCTGCCGATGCCACTATCACTTTGAACAAGGGTTGGAACTGGATTGGTTATATCTCTGCCGAAGAGGTTTCGGTAGAGTCAGCCCTGCAAAACCTGATTGCCGAAGAGAATGATGTAATCAAAGGGCTTGATTGTTTTGCTGTGTACAACGGCACTACGTGGGCTGGAAGCCTGACGCATCTGGTTCCAGGGGAAGGATATATGTACTATTCCCAGTCAGTGAAGTCGTTTAACTATGTAGAGCCTGAAACAGAGGATGTAACACCGGACGCTTTTTCACCGCAATGGAAATACGATGCCCGTCAATATGCGGATAATATGACTATATTGGCACGTTTGTATAATGGCGAACAGCAGGTAGAGGCTGATAAATATCTGATAGGAGCATTTTCCGGAAATGAATGCCGGGGTGCTGCTGTAGAAAAAGAGGGTCATATTTTCCTGACTGTTCACGGAGAACAAGCTGGTGAGCAGATCAGTTTACGTGTATTTGATGTGGCTTCCGGAAAGGAATATATGATAAAAGAAGAGTTAGACTTCAGTAGCGATGTGATGAAAGGCAGTTATGCTTCTCCTGAGAGTCTGCATCTTGGAGATCCTACGGGCATTCATAATATCGGCACAGGAATGTTTATCTACCCGAATCCGGTTCGTGACCGGTTGTATGTTCGCGGAGAGGTTGACAATATAGAAGATATCCGCGTTGTTAGTACAGCAGGACAAACATGTATTGTTACAGACAGACTTTCGGCTGAAGAGGGGATTGATGTTTCTTCATTATCAAAAGGAATCTATTTTATTGTAGTGAAATCGGTAACCGATGAGATTCGGCAGAAATTTATTAAGATAGAATAGTTTGATATAATTCTGTTGTATAGTTATATAGATAAAGGCTTTATTTGTCAGACGATGATAAATAAAGCCTTTTATATTTTGATGACAAACTTAGTATTTTAACAGTGACTTAAAATGCATATTAACAGTGCGTTAAATACGTACTTTTGTGGTGTAAAAGTACGTACTTTCTTACGGCTTGATTATCAGCCTTATTCAACTAATCCTGTAAATTTGCTGCCAGGAACTTTCGCATTTCTTCTACTGATTTTCCCCGGCGGGTTGCGTAATTCAGTAACTGGTCTTCTCCGATTTTGCCAACAGAAAAGTATTCGGAAGCAGGATGTGCAATCATCAAACCACAGACAGAGGCATGCGGATACATGGCTCCGTTTTCTGTAAGTGATATACCGATTTGCCTCATATCTAAAAGCTCGTTGAGCAGAAAGTTTATTGACTGATCGGGGAGGGAAGGGTAGCCTACAGCCGGGCGAATGCCTTGATACTTTTCAATGAGTAATTCGGGGATGGTCAGATTCTCTTCTTTGGCATATCCCCAGACTTCTTTACGCACATATTCGTGCATTTTTTCTGTTGCAGCTTCTGCAAGGCGATCGGAGAGGGTTTGTACAAGGAGGTGTTTATATGGATCTTTTTCATAAAGTCCTTCCATATCTGCATCGATAGTGGAGGCAAAAACACCCACAGTGTCGATTATGCCAGATGACAAGGGGCGGACGAAGTCACTCAGGCAAAGGAATGGACCTCCTTCGCGTTTTTTAGCTTGCTGGCGAAGCAGGGGAAAAGTAATGCCGTCCAGTATTAAGTTGTCATCCTGTGAATTTGCTTGGCAGAGCTTAAAGATTGTTTTTACTTCAAAATCTTCGTCCAGTAAGTTCAGCATCCGATTGGCTTCTTTGAAGAGTTGCATAGCTTCCGAAGCCTTCGGGCGTTCTTCTTCCGGGAATGATGTTAGCCAGGAAGCACGGCAAACGTCGCACCCATGTATATTGGCTATCGCAGCAAAACGGGGTTGAAAGCCCCATGCATGAAAGAAGTAGATCCAATTGATATAGGGACTGACTTCGTGAATTTTATATGATACTATTGTTGACAAGTTTTTAATAATAAATGGTCGGTGAATAGTGATTAGTGAGTAGTGATAAGTGATTAGTACCATGCGGATCACAGCGCAGCTACTAATCACTTATCACTAACCGTTTATCACTAATTTCTAAATCTCAATTCCTGTCCACGATAATTTTCGTCTACCGTTCCATCGGAATATAACAAATGTCCGTTAGCAAAAGTTTTTTCAACCTTCCAGCGGAAAGTATGTCCCTCTAACGGACTCCATTGGCATTTGCTAAGAATACACTCTTTATTTACAGTCCATTCGCTATTGGGGCGAACGAGTACCAAATCGGCCTGATTGCCTGTCCGTATGTAGCCACGATTATGTATCTCATATATTTCGGCAGGGGCATGGCACATTTTTTCTACTACCTTTTCAAGGGTAAATATGCCTTCATCTACCAGTCCTAACATACTTACAAGGGAGAATTGTATCATAGGCATGCCGGATGCTGCTTTTATGGCACCTCCTTCTTTATCGGAGATCAGATGAGGAGCGTGGTCAGTGGCAATTGAATCAATAAGTCCGGAGTTTACAGCATCGCGCAGCGCATTTCGCTCTTTCTTTTTGATAGCAGGATTACACTTGATACGTGTGCCCAGTTCCTGATAGTCACTGGAAGCAAATAGCAGATGGGCAACGCATGCTTCGGCCGTGATTCGTTTCTCTGATAATGGAATGTTCTCGAACAGTTGCAACTCTTTGGAAGTAGAGATGTGTAGTATATGCAGACGGGCATCGGCTATACGCGCCAGACGAACAGCAAGCTCGGAAGACTGATAACAGGCTTCCGACGAACGGATATTGGGATGATACTTTAACGGTACATCGCCATCTACTCCGTATTTTTCCAGATATTTGACTGTATTGTCTTTGATGATAGATTGATCTTCACAGTGGGTGGCAATCAGCAGATCGGTTCCGTTGAATATATTCAGCAGACTGGCCATCTTGTCCACCAGCATATTGCCGGTACTCGAACCCATGAATAACTTGACACCGCATACACGATGCTTATCCAGTTGTTCGAGCAGAGGATAGTTGTTGTTGGTAGCACCAAAATAACAGGAGTAGTTTACAGAACACTTTTCAGCCAGATGGTCGAGTTTGGCGTTCAGGGCATCCAACGTTGTTGTTTGCGGACTGGTATTAGGCATGTCCATGATAGATGTTACTCCGCCGGCTGCTGCTGCCCGGCTTTCGGTGATGATATCTGCTTTATGAGTTAATCCCGGATCACGGAAATGAACATGACCGTCGATAACTCCGGGCAGTAGATAGCATCCTGTTGCATCGATTATTTCGTCACAAGGAACGGCAGACTCCTGATTCTCAACCAATATTTCCGCTATCTTTTCTCCTTCTATAATCACCGAGCCGGGTACTTGAAGCCCTTCGTTTACAATGATTGCATTCTTTATAAGTGTTCTTTTCATCTGAAATCTACAATTTTAAATTACCCATAAGACTTTGTCGTTCACGGTTTGTTGTTTCCCGCTTTTGGGGGATACTTATGAAACCAACTGTTTAGTTTTAGCTTGATTACTCCAAATACAGCTTCGCCAAAAATACTACCGTTCATTTTGGAGGTACCTAACTCCCGGTTGATAAAGATGACGGGTACTTCGATTATTTTGAATCCGCATTTATAAGCCGTGAACTTCATTTCTATCTGAAAAGCATATCCTTTAAAGCGGATACTGTCCAGGTCTATGGTTTGGAGTACACAGCGTCGGTAACATTTGAACCCGGCAGTGGTATCGTGTACCGGTATTCCGGTTATGAACCGGACGTATTTGGATGCGAAGTATGACATAAGGACACGTCCCATAGGCCAATTTACTACATTTACTCCACTGACATAACGCGAACCGATTGCCACATCACCTCCTTCTTCTGCACAGGCTTTATACAAGCGGGGCAGATCTTGCGGATTGTGACTAAAGTCGGCATCCATCTCGAAAATATATTCATAATGGCGAGCAAGCGCCCATTTGAAACCTGCAATATAAGCAGTCCCCAATCCGAGTTTACCTTTGCGTTCCAACATGAACAGACGTTCGGGGAACTCCTCTTGCAGTTTTTTCACGATGGCGGCTGTTCCATCCGGCGAACCGTCTTCGACGATGAGAATATGGAACTCCTTTTCCAGCCCGAAAACAGCCCGGATAATATTCTCTATATTTTCCCGCTCGTTGTAGGTTGGTATGATAACAATGCTGTCCGATGGTGTGTGCATAATCGTATCTGTATTTGCAGACAAATGTAACGCTTTTCCGTTACTTACCGAAAATAGTGTATCAAAACTAAGGATAATTTAGTACTTTTGCGAGGATTTTCACCACAGAGAGCACAATTATCTTACAAGGGTTCTATTTTTTTCTTAAAACTCAGTGGGACTCTTTGGCTCCTTTGGCGAGTTAAAAACAGGAATAATGACTATCACCGAACTGCAACAACAATACGCCTTTCATCCCAACGTGACTGTTATGTGTCAATTGCTGAAAGACGTTTCTGTAAATCACATTTTTTGTGGAGGATTGTGCGCTTCTTCTGCTTCGCTTTTTTCATCAGCGTTGGTACAGAAAAGCCCGTCTCCTTTTGTGTTTATTCTGGGCGATCTGGAGGAAGCCGGTTATTTTTATCATGACCTGACACAGGTGTTGGGAGGAGAGCAGGTGCTTTTTTTCCCTTCTTCTTTTCGCCGTGCCATCAAGTATGGTCAGAAGGATGCAGCCAATGAGATATTACGAACCGAGGTGCTCAGCCGTTTGCAGAAAGGAGAAAAGGGCTTGTGTATTGTTACCTATCCCGATGCATTGGCGGAGAAAGTCGTTTCGCAGGAAGAACTGGATGACAAGACCCTTAAGCTGAACGTAGGTGAACATGTTGATTCCGGTTTTATTACGGAGGTATTGCATAGCTACGGTTTCGAATACGTAGATTATGTCTATGAACCGGGACAATATGCTGTACGCGGTAGTATCATTGACGTTTTTTCTTTTGCATCAGAGTATCCTTATCGTGTCGATTTTTTCGGAGACGAAGTAGAGAGTATCCGTACATTTGAGGTAGATACGCAGCTGTCGCGTGAGAAGAAAAATAGCATTGTTATCGTTCCGGATCTGGCGCTGGCAGGGGCAATGTCTTCTTCGTTCCTTGATTTTATTCCGAAAGATACGATATTGGCCATGCGTGATTTCCTTTGGTTGCGCGAACGTATTCAGACCGTTCATGATGAGGCATTGACTCCGCAGGCACTTGCAGTACAGGAAGCCGAAGATAATGGGGGGATTAAGCTTGAAGGGGCATTAATTGATGGTGCCGAATTTACCGTTCGTGCTCTTAATTTCCGAAGGATGGAGTTTGGCAATAAGCCCACTGGAACACCGGATGCCACGCTTGAGTTTGAGACAACGGCACAACCTATTTTTCATAAGAACTTCGATTTGGTAGCTGCTTCTTTCAGAGAATATCGTGAGAAGGGTTATTCGCTTTATATCTGTAGTGACAGCAGGAAACAGACTGAACGTATACGGGCTATTTTTGAAGACAGGGGTGACGAGATATCTTTTATTGCAGTAGAACGTACTCTGCATGAAGGTTTTGCCGATGATGCCTTGCGTCTGTGTATCTTTACAGATCATCAGTTGTTCGACCGTTTTCATAAATACAACCTTAAAAGTGATAAAGCCCGTTCGGGAAAAGTAGCTCTTTCGCTCAAAGAGCTTAACCAGTTTACCCCCGGTGACTATGTGGTGCATACCGATCATGGTGTGGGGCGTTTTTCCGGATTGGTACGTATCCCCAACGGTGATACCACTCAGGAAGTCATGAAATTGGTGTATCAGAACGAGGATGTGGTTTTTGTGTCCATCCATTCGTTGCACAAAGTATCGAAGTACAAAGGTAAAGAGGGAGAAGCTCCCCGTTTGAATAAACTGGGTACGGGTGCCTGGGAGAAGCTAAAGGAACGTACTAAAACCAAGATTAAAGATATTGCCCGCGATTTGATTCTGCTTTATTCAAAGCGTCGTGAAGAAAAGGGATTTGCTTATAGTCCCGATAGCTTTCTGCAACGTGAGTTGGAGGCTTCTTTTATTTATGAAGATACGCCCGACCAGAGTAAGGCTACTGCCGAGGTGAAGGCAGATATGGAACGTGACCGCCCGATGGATCGCCTTGTTTGTGGGGATGTGGGGTTTGGAAAGACAGAAGTGGCTATCCGTGCTGCCTTTAAGGCAGTGGCCGATAATAAACAGGTGGCAGTACTGGTACCTACTACCGTGTTGGCTTATCAGCACTTTCAAACCTTTCGCGAACGACTGAAAGGACTCCCCTGTAAAGTGGAGTACCTGAGCCGTGCCCGTACTGCTGCACAAACCAAGGCGGTACTTAAAGGACTTAAAGAAGGAGAAGTGGGTATCCTTATCGGTACGCACCGTATTTTGGGTAAAGATGTGCATTTCAAAGATTTGGGCCTGTTGGTCATTGACGAAGAGCAGAAATTTGGTGTATCGGTAAAGGAGAAACTACGCCAACTGAAAGTGAACGTAGATACGCTGACTATGACGGCAACGCCTATCCCGCGTACGCTCCAGTTTTCGCTGATGGGAGCACGTGATCTGAGTGTGATATCTACTCCGCCGCCCAACCGTTATCCCATACAAACGGAACTGCATACTTTTAATGAAGAGATTATAACCGATGCTATTAACTTCGAAATGAGCCGCAACGGGCAGGTATTCTTTGTAAACAACCGTATAGCGAATCTGCCGGAGCTGAAAGCCATGATACAACGGCATATTCCGGATTGCCGCATCGCTATCGGACACGGGCAAATGGAGCCTGCCGATCTGGAGCAGATTATCCTCGACTTTGTAAATTATGACTATGATGTGTTGCTTGCCACTACGATTATCGAGAGTGGAATTGACATCCCTAATGCCAATACTATCATCATAAACCAGGCGCAGAATTTTGGTTTGAGTGATCTTCACCAGATGCGCGGGCGTGTGGGACGTAGTAACAAGAAGGCCTTTTGTTACTTGCTTGCTCCTCCGCTTTCGTCACTTACTCCTGAGGGTAGGAGACGATTGCAGGCTATCGAAAATTTCTCCGATCTGGGGAGTGGTATCCACATTGCCATGCAGGATCTTGATATCCGTGGTGCAGGAAATATGCTGGGGGCGGAACAAAGTGGTTTCATTGCCGACTTAGGATATGAGACGTATCAGAAAATCCTTTCAGAGGCCGTGTATGAGTTGAAGACAGACGAGTTTGCCGAGTTGTATGCCAACGAGATAAAAGGTGAAGGAGCTGTCAGTGGCGAGCAGTTTGTAGATGAGTGCCAGGTAGAGAGTGACCTGGAGTTGTTGTTACCTGCCGACTACGTCACAGGAAGTAGTGAACGCATGTTGTTGTATCGCGAGTTGGACGGATTGACTCTGGACAAAGATGTGGAGGCTTTTCGTTCGCGGCTTGAAGACCGCTTTGGCCCTGTGCCTTCCGAGACGGAAGAACTGCTCCGTATCGTTCCGCTTCGTCGCCTTGCAGCCCGTCTGGGAGCAGAAAAGGTATTCCTTAAAGCAGGACGTATGACGTTGTTTTTCGTATCCAATCCGGACAGCCCATTCTATCAGAGCCAGGCTTTTGGTAAGGTGATAGATTATATGATGAAGTACACCCGCCGTTGCGATTTGCGCGAACAGAACGGACGCCGTTCGATGGTAATAAAAGATATCCCGAATGTAGAGACTGCCGTGAGTATATTGCAGGAAATGGTGGCTTTACCGGTGAAACAGGAAGAATAAATCTACCCATGCCTGTATGCCTTGTAGAGCCTGTTTGGAGAGTATGATACTCTATTTTATCTCTTTCCGTACAATTTATCTATCAAATCCCGGCGTCCGATGCGTCGCAATTCGTTGATGATATTCCGGCGCTCTTCCGGTTTGTACCAGAAGAAGAACTGACGTTGTGCCAGTTTCTCTCGTTGTGTTTTGGCACTGAATATCGGTTCCAGAGTGTAAGGGTGGAATCCGGTATACCATGCTTCTGTTGCAACGGTCATCGGGGTAGGGGTGAAGTCCTGTACCTGCTCCAGATGAAAGTCCAGTCGTTTGGTGATGATGGCCAACTCAGCCATGTCCTCTTCCTTGCAGCCCGGATGGCTGGAGATGAAGTAAGGGATGAGTTGCTGTCGCAGTTTTTTCTCGGTGTTGATGCGGTCGAATATCTTTTTAAACTCTCCGAACTGGCTGAATGAGGGCTTGCGCATAATATTGAGAACGCGGTCGCTGGTATGTTCCGGTGCAACTTTCAGTCGTCCGCTAACATGCTTCTCGATCAGTTCGCGGGTATATTCATTGGTACTGCGATTTACTGCAGGGTCTTTACTTTGATGCAGTAGCAGGTCATAGCGTACCCCGCTGCCGATAAATGATTTCTTAATGCCCGGCAGTGTATCTACTGCATGATAGATATCAAGCAGGGGACGGTGGTCTGTATTCAGATTCGGACATATTTTGGGATGGATACATGACGGGCGTTTACACTTCCGGCAGACTGTTTCGTCTTTTCCTCCCATCTTATACATATTGGCCGAAGGACCTCCCAGATCACTAAGATAGCCTTTGAAGTCCGGCAACTGCATCACCTCTTTTACTTCTTTGAGAATGGAATCCTTGCTGCGGCTTACGATGAATTTGCCCTGGTGTGCCGAAATAGTACAAAAGGCACAACCTCCGAAGCATCCCCGGTGGATGTTTACCGAGAACTTAATCATATCATAGGCGGGAATACGCTTTCCTTTATACTTGGGATGCGGCAGGCGGGTATAGGGTAGGTCGAACGAGTGGTCCAGTTCCTCCTGCGTCATGGGCGGATAGGGCGGATTGACTACTACAACCTGCTTTCCCACTACTTGCAGGATACGCGCAGCAGCATATTTATTCGACTCTTCTTCGATGTGGCGGAAGTTAGCGGCCTGCTTTTTCTTGTCTTTCAGGCATTCTTCGTGTGAGTAAAGTTCGATGTCATCTTCCGTACGGGTTACGTCTTCCGCATTGTTTCGTAAATAAGCTGTTTGCAGTAGGTCGGTCGGCATCTCATGGGTGGTTTGCAGTCGTTTGCAAAGGTCGGCAATAGGTTTCTCTCCCATGCCATAGATAAGCAGGTCGGCACCACTGTCACACAGGATACTTTTCTGTATTTTATCCTGCCAATAGTCATAATGACTCAACCGGCGTAAGCTTGCTTCGATGCCACCCAGTACAACGGGAACATCCGGGTATAGCTTTTTCAGTATCTGGCTGTATACAATCGAAGGGTATTCGGGACGCATATCCGGGCGTCCGTCCGGAGTATAGGCATCTTCACTGCGAAGGCGTTTATTGGCAGTATATTTGTTTACCATAGAATCCATACATCCTGCCGAAATGCCAAAGAACAGACGGGGGCGTCCCAGCTTCTTAAAGTCGCGCAGATCATCGCGCCAGTTAGGTTGGGGGATAATGGCTACCCGCAATCCCTGTGCTTCGAGAATGCGGCCAATCACAGCCGGCCCGAAGGAGGGGTGGTCTACATAGGCATCTCCACTGAATAGGATGACATCGAGTTCATCCCATCCGCGCAGTTCTACTTCTTTCTTAGTGGTAGGCAGCCAGTCGGTAAGTCGGTATTCTTTCATGCTACAAAGATAATGTAAACCGAGAGTAGAATAAAATGAACGTGTTCATTTTTTATGCCAAGGTGCAGCTTATCTTCGCTTTTAAGCAAAGATAATGCAAATTTTACTATACCAACGCACTGATAAAGCAGAAGATGAACCAACCGCATACGGCAACTTTCAGTACAGTGCCCATTAAGAATCCCACAAAAGCTCCGAATCCGGCTTTGAGGGCGTGATGTGTCTCTTTTCCTCCTAATAACTCTCCTATAAATGCTCCGGCAAACGGACCGATGATAACACCCCAGGGAGGAAATAAGAAAAGTCCTGCGAAAGTACCGATAATACAACCCCAGTTACCCCAGCTGGTACCGCCAAACCGTTTCACCCCGAACATCGGGATAAAATAATCGAGCACCTGAATAGCTACGACAATCAGCAGCCACAAGAAAAGCTGAGTTATTGTGAATTGTATTTTGTCGGTGAAGTGAAGCAATACCAGAGCCAGATAAGCGATGGGCGGACCCGGAAGCATCGGGACGATGCACCCTATCAGTCCTGCCAACAGACAGATGCTTCCTATGATAATGAGGAGAATATCCATCCGGTTAGCCGATTCGTTTGATAATAGAGATGAACTCTTCGTTTGTCATGCCGAAACTTTGTTCGCGGTAGTTTACGAAATCTTCCAGATAGTCACTGGCTATGGCATCCATAATGTCTTTTCCGTCAAGGCCAAGTTCGTCGAGCATGAAACGTATGAGGCCCTGATAGGCACGAATGGTTTTCATTCGTTGGTCAGCAGCCGGCACAGCCATCATCTGGCACTGGTGCTCGTTGCGGGCAATAAGATAAACGGTAGCGTAGAACTTGTCTATACTACCATATATGCTGTTGATTTTCCGGGTGGCTGATCCCGGTAATTCCTTTAATTTCTGTTGTACTTCACTCATGTTTAATGCGGTTTGGGATATGTTTCACCACAGAGTAACACAGAGGGCGCAGAGACTATATTACTTTAAATATATTTATAAACAAGATATTAAAACTCTGTGCTCTCTGTGTCCTCTGTGGTGAAAGCTTATGTCTGTACGATAAACTGCAAAGTCATTTGTTCGCTACCGTAGATTTCGCGAAAACCGATGCCTTGTTCCGATAAGTACTCTTTCAAGTCCTGAAATGCGTCGGCATTATCCATAATAATCTTCACTGTCTCACCGGGTTGGGCGCTACATATGGCTTTTATAGCCGGGATTAACGGACTGTAAGCAGTCGTTCCACGAGTATCGGCGGTAATCATGACTCTTCCTCTTCTGCTTCCTGGGAGTTAAACCAGGTAAGGTATAGTTTGATAAGCTGTTGCAGGCCGAATGCCTTCATGTTATTGTGATAAATCACGTCTATGCAGAGGTCGAGCAGGTCCTTGCTGTCTTCTTCCTGGCTGGCGATAAGCGAACGGACGTTCAGTTTAAGTTTATCAAGAACAGCTTCGTCTACAATACCATTACTGTCAATCAGGTGACGGAAGAGGGCGTATTTTTCAATGGTTTTCAGGTTTTCTTCGGAAACTTCCATGCTGCGTGTGCCGCTGGGATTTGCTTGTATGGTATACATAATGTTTTTGTTTTAGAGGTTAATGATAGGGACAAAGATAGAACTTTTCGCGAGAGATTGAACAAATAGGGGGGAAATTAATTAAAAAAGTGAATATTGATAAGCGATAAGTGATTAGTGATAAGTGATTAGTGCCATGCGGCATGATGGCGCAGCCTGCTAATCACTAATCGCTAATCACTAATCGCTTATCACTAATCGCTAATCGCTAATCACTAATCACTAATCACTAATCACTATTCACTAATCACTATTCACTAAAAAAGTTAAGTATTGCTGCCATAACCATTGCCCGGTCTTTGTCCGATTCAATGCTTTCGAAGGGGAAACCCATAACAAATGTGCGGTAATTTCCTTTGTAGGCAATACCTGCACTTTGGTTATCCGGACTATATGTGAATACGGAAAAGGCAGGTGCTACGGGGACTATACAATCCGGTGCAGTCACCGCATACCTGTTTTCATTGGGTAGGCGGGGAATGGAAATAGTACGTCCCAGTCCGTTGATCTGTCCGGACAGGCTGTTGCGCAGTGAACTTTGATAGCCATATTTCAGAACTTTTTGTGTGAACTCCCGGTTACCTTGCGAAGTATTCATATCACTTCCAGGATAAGAGCCGCTGACGAGAATGTTACCTCCCGATTGGCAGTAAGCCGTAATGATCCGTTGCATAGGCGAGGAGAATGTTTTGTAATATGCCCGGTTGACGGGATCTTCTTTTTCCAGGCCCAGGATATAGTCCACAATGGGATATTCTTCCAATTGTACCCGTCCGTTTTCTACAGCCTCATCACTACATGATACAAAACTATAGTGTCCTGCTGCCTGAATTGCTTTACCATGAATAAATGGATAGTCAAATGTGTTTCCAATGATTTTCATTCCTTCCAGTTCGTTGCCACTATGCCCCAGACTGCCTTTCCCTTCTTTACCGGCTTGTTTCCGGTCGAATCCGGTTTGTGCCCCACTCAGGGAGATGTTGTATAAATAGGGTACGCCCGGATCTTCTTCCAGATCAAACCCTACGTTGGTAGGTGTGTTGATAATAGCCGGTCCGCTCAGACGGTCGAAGCCATTGATGATAAGTATTTTCCCTTTTTCATCTTTTGCTTTATAGGCCGATAATATCTCTGAGGGGAAACTTTCGCCACCACGGTTGACTGCTGTGACTTTGAATGAATATACAAGGCCCGGCTCTATTTTTAGGGTATAGGAAGGGTGGTTCACCAGTACACCATTGTCGAAGCCGCCATAGCCGATGCGGGTATATACTACATATTCACGTGGAGTGGCGGTTGGTTCCAGCGGATCGTTTTTTCCTTGCCAGGAGAGTTCGATGGTGTTTTTTTTCTTCCCGAACTGAAGGGCGAAGTTGCTTACAGGAAGCGGTTGTACAACATATTCCTTTCCGTGTTGGCTGCTCACAAAGCGGAGTACACCTTTGTAAATAGCACGTCCTACGGTGAACTTGAAGTTAGGGTCGTGCCCCAGTTGCATATCCGCAAAATTCTGGTGTGATAGTAGTTCTACGATCGTAGAGGGTACAGACGGCAAGCGTGTTTCGCTATAATTGCGATTCCACATGCTACGCCGGGTCCAGGGGATATTGTAGGTAGTGCGGATGTCCCGTTGCAGCTGTGTCAATAAGATATCTGCCAGATCACGCGAGGCATAGCGGTCCATGCCTGTGTTCAGCAAGCCGTTATTGAAATCGGTGGTATATATGCCTAATGAGCCGATTATTTCGTCTGTTTTACTATATCCGGCATCACTGTGCAGGGCTAAGGTCATTTCCAACGGTACTCCCAATCCCTTTTCTTTGGGGTTGAATACTGAACCGCCGGATAGATAGTTGAGTGTATTGGAGCGTGCATTGATATCATCGGCATAATCATTTTCTCCTTTTCGTCCACCATATATTTCATACGGCATACCTGCCCATTGAGCAGAATAACGTGCTCCTTCCAGATAGCGCGGAAGTCCGCTGACGGTTCCGCCTCGTGAGATATTTCCCATACCTCCTCCAAAACGTACTGCATCCGCACACACGACGCCATTCTCTTTGCTCTCATTGCTGAGTACCACCATGCCATAATCATTATTGCCTTTGTCGAACTCAAAAGTCCCCAGATATACCCAGGTGCCTCCGCCTATCTGCTGGTTCACATTAAATTCGGTAACTCCTCCTTTATGAAACACAATGTATTTGGCATCACTTACGCTGTTAGGTAGTGTCTGATAGGATACATATACCGCATAGTTACCCGTTTGTGGGATGGTCGGAATCCATTCTGCAAAGGCTTTGTTCTTTTTCTTTTCTGTACGGGCATAGCGTGCTGTGCCGTCCAGAAAAGGATTCTCTCCATCTTTATAGATACGTTTTTTTAATGCAAATCCTTTTCCACCTACTGTTTCCCAACGGGCCTTGCGGCTTTTCATTTCCAGATAGATAGAACCGTCTTTCGTGTCGTTATCAACAATTACTTCGTTCTTCTGCGTATCCCGTTCGCGTGGAGTGAAAACGTTGGCACCTGCGTTTTCCAACATCGGGATAACGTAGGGCAGGATAAACGATTGTGTAAAAAGGTCTTCTGTTGTACAAAACAGCCGGGGACGTTGCCAGCTCCATTCTTCTTTTTCATTCTTGAAATACTGTCCATGGCTCTGCCAGAGAGCGATGTGTCGGTTTTGCAGTCCACGGGATATTTCGTATGGACGCGATGTATTTGTCACCCAGGGTGCTCCCTTATAGTCAGTATTCAATGAAAGGCGGGTTTTGTCCTTTTTCTTTTTGCGGTAGGCATTGGGGATAAGGTCTTCTATGGGTCTGCCATCGGCGTATATCGTAACATCGAAAAAACGTACCGGACCAGGGAGAATATTTTCTACCTGATTATAAATAGACTCAACTGTTTCGGGTAGAAAGGGCTGATAAGCAAAACTTTCTGAAGCCTGTATTGTGAGTTGCTTTCGGTCAAAGTCAATTTCTACACTTTGTAATGTGGGCTGTTTTATTTTTGCAGAGGCAGAGGTGTAGCTGTTGAAGAATTCATTCAGCCGATCTTCTACTGTTTTTTCGATGGCTTGCGCAAAGAGTAAATTGGTTCCTGCAATAAGTGACAGCAGGAATAAGTATAGCTTTCTCATAAACTTCAATTTATGGTTTACCACAGACGCAGAGAACACGGAGTATTTATCTGATTGAAACGCTGATTAACGCATATTTTCGCAAAATACAAATGTAAAAGAAAGAATATCAGTATTTTAATCTGCGTTCATTCGTGTTAATCTGCGTTTTATTCGAATAATAAAGCTCTGTGTTCTCAGCGTCCTCTGTGGTGAAATCTTAGTCTGCAAAAGTAGAGTAATTTTCGTTATTCTGTATATAAATTGCGCAGTTTCTCTATATCTGCTTCAAGGTTGTTTATCAGATAACTTTCTATTCCTTCGAATTCTTCGTCTATCACACGGAAAGCCGTTTCCAGATACTCTTTTCTCACGGTAGTCAGCGGCTTCAGTTCCGGATGATCTTTTGTGATAAAATCATATTTGGCCTGGATATGCTGAGCTGACAGCATATAGTCTTCTATTATTGTATCGCGTTCCACTCCTAAAGCCGAAAGCAGTAGTGCGGCTGCAATGCCTGTCCGGTCTTTCCCGGCAGAACAGTGGAAGAGGAGCGGGGTATTGGCTTTCTCTGTCAGGATGCGGAAAAATTCTTTGTATGTATCCTGCATATGGCGAACGATGAATGCGTACACTTCCTCCATAACAGCACTCAGGTTGTTTTTGTCAAAGTGTGCAATATCACTCATATTGCCGGCTTCGATGGGCAATGGGATATGCTTGGACACAGTCTGTGGTAAATGATCGGCAGCTGCTTTCTTTTCGGCTTCGCCTCTGAAATCGATCACGGTTCGTAGCGGTAATAGAGTCAGATAATCCAGGTCTGTGGATGTAAGTTTGTTCATGTCGTCTGAACGCAGAAAAGTTTTCCATTTCACATGTTTGCCATAAATGGTGCGATAACCTCCAAGATCGCGCATGTTATAAGCTCCTGCCATTGGTAGGAGCCGGTAATGAGTATCTTCTTTCTTCATATTAATTTGTCTTTTATTTGTAAACAAAAAAAGAGTGAAGAATTCTCTGTTCCTCACTCTTCTTTATGATTATTTACTAATTGTTATAATGGAATATACTCTACGAATGCTTCCATTGCTTCATAAGACGCAAGGCCAAGATTATCATAGAGTGCAGCCGTACCACGGTTACGGTCTTCGCTACGTTGCCAGAACAGACGTTCGTCATTGCCTAAGAACGGAGCGCTTTCCATTTGCGACTGGTGTTTCAGGATGGAATTACGTTTAGCACGCAACTCTTCCGGACTGATAGGTACTGCCATTTCGATGTTTTCAATTTCCCATTCAGCCCATGCACCACGATACATCCAGATACGGCAGTCTTTCAGCCATTTGGCTCCCTCTTCTTTTTCTAAATCTATAGCAGCAAATACAGCATCCGTACAAACGCGGTGGGTTCCGTGCGGATCGGCAAGGTCACCGGCTACGAATATCTGATGAGGCTTCACTTCGCGGAGCAGGTTACGTACAATTTCCACGTCTGCCTCACTGATAGGATTCTTTTGGATTTTACCTGTTTCATAGAATGGCAGATCCAGGAAGTGAACGCGGTCCAACGGAATGTTATTGTATGTACAAGCTGTACGGGCTTCGCCACGGCGAATCAGACCTTTAATAGTCAGGATATCGCGTGAATCCATATCTCCGTCTTTCTTCTCTTTGAGGAATTTGCGGATCTCCGAATATTTTTCGTTGATTACCAGATCCTCGCTGTTATTAAAAATCTGGTTGAAACCATTAATGAAGTGCAGGAAGCGGATTACTTCTTCGTCGCCTACAGCGATGTTGCCCGATGTTTGGTAAGCTACATGTACTTCATGTTTTTGCTCTACCAGGCGGCGGATAGTGCCTCCCATAGAGATCACATCGTCATCCGGGTGCGGAGAAAAGACAACAACACGTTTCGGGAACGGTTTTGCACGTTCGGGGCGATACGTGTCATCCGCATTCGGTTTGCCGCCGGGCCAACCGGTGATCGTGTGCTGCAAGTCGTTGAATATCTTGATATTTACATTATATGCCGAGCCGAAGAGAGCTAAAAGTTCGCTCAATCCGTTTTCGTTGTAATCCTTATTGGTCAGTTTCAGGATGGGTTTACCGGTCAATTGACATAACCAAACGATGGCACTACGGATCAGTTTATCGTTCCATTCGCAAGAAGTCACCAACCAGGGACGTTGAATACGTGTCAGGTTGCTGGCGGCTGAAAGGTCGATAGCTACGTGCGCATTGTTGTGCGTCTGCAAATAAGATGCAGGGATTGTATCTGTGATCGGACCTTCCACACATTCTTTAATCATCTTGGCTTTGTCTTCTCCCCATGCCAAAAGATATACTTTCTTGGCACCTAAGATAGTAGATACACCCATTGTGATAGAACTGATAGGAGTGTTCTCCATTGTTCCGAATATCTTGGTAGCCTCATTGCGTGAGCTGTTATCCAGCAAGATCAGGCGAGTAGTAGAATTCAGGCGTGAACCCGGCTCATTGAAAGCAATATTACCTACGCGACCGATACCTAAAAGAGCAATGTCAATACCTCCGAAACTTTCGATACGTTGCTCATACAGGCGACAATATTCCAGAATCGTATCCTTAGCAATGGTTCCGTCCGGGGTGAATACATTCTGCTTATCAATGTCCACATGGTCGAGGAACATCTCTTTCAGGGCATTGAAGTTACTGTTGATTGCATCCGGAGCTAATGGATAGTATTCATACATATTGAATACGATCACATTGCGGAAGCTCAGGCCTTCTTCTTTGTGCATGCGAATTAGCTCGGAATACACATTGCGTGGTGAGTTACCACCCGGCAATGCCAGAACACAGAATCGTCCTGCTTTCTGTTTGTCGCGTATTACTTGTGCTATTTCGCGAGCGATGTAATTGGCACCTTCTTCTACAGATTCATAAATATCAGTAGGGATTTTTTCAAGTCGGGTTAATACCGACCGTTCAAACGCATTCTCTGGTCTGTAGTATCTGGGGGAGACCCTGTTGAGAGTGATTTGAGAACTTAAGTTTGTTTTCATAAATTCTTTAATTAAGTTATGTTAGATTCAAGTCGTGCGACTGTTTTTTCTGAACGACAAAGATACAAAAGAAGTTTATTATAAAAACTACCTTATTGTAGGTATTGTTGCTATAAAGAGGCGATTTTAACGTTTGTTTATTTAAGTTGCTTAACTGAAATGTACATATAAACTCAAATCCGGAAAGTGTCTGCGTCTTTCCATACCGGAAACTTATCACGGAATTGTTGTAGCGATTTGAGGTTGAGTGAAATGGTGGCGATAGCTTCTTTGCCGTCCGGGACCGATGTTAGTATTTCACCTTTAGCGGAATAGACGGCACTACCTCCATTATATAGATGGTTATTACCATCTGTTCCAGTGCGGTTTACCCCGCATACATAACACATATTCTCTAAAGCACGGGCACGAAGCAGTGTGTCCCATACCAATCGGCGGGCTTGCGGCCAACTGGCTACATATATTAATAGGTCATATTCATTGTTTACATTCCGGCTCCATACCGGAAAACGCAGATCATAGCATACCAGCAGGCAGATGTTCCATTCGCGGTAGGAGATAATGAGTTTGCTGTCTCCGGAGGAAAAATGTTCAGCTTCTTGCCCCATGCGGAAGAGGTGGCGTTTGTCATAGTAATACTCTTCTCCTTCGGGGGTGATAAAGAAAGCGCGGTTATAATACGAACCTTGTTCGCTGCAAATGAAGCTTCCGGTAATAGCGAACTGAAATTCTCCGGCCCACTTTTTGAGTGTTTGTATGGTTTTTCCGGAGATTGGTTCTGCCAACTTCCGGCTGTTCATACTAAATCCGGTCGAGAACATTTCCGGTAAAACAACAATCTCCGTTGTTCCGTGAAGCATTTGTAGCTTATCACGGAGTAAACGGAGATTTTCTTGTTTATTCTCCCAGGCAATATTAGTCTGGACGATTGAAACACGTAATTCTTGCATTACATTTATTACTAATCATTAATCACTACCCATCAATATCTCCGATACTAAAGTTTTCGGGATGTTTGCCTTTAAAGTCTTTGAAGTAGAGCTTTATTTCGCGCATATCTTTTTCAATGTCTCCTGTAGGCATGATAGCTTTGGTGGATGAAATAGTCTTAGTCGTATAATCTATTCCTACGAGCACGATAGGGACTTGTGCTTTCAGTGCGATATAGTAGAATCCTTTCTTCCAGTTTGGATTTCGTTTACGTGTGCCTTCGGGTGTGATGGCAAGATGAAATTTCTTGCTTTCGGCAAATTTGCGTGCCATTTGATCTACTAATGATGTTTTACGACTACGGTCTACCGGAATACCTCCCACTGCTTTAAAAATGAGGCCTAAGGGGAAGAAGAACCAGTCTTTTTTCATCATGAAGCTTGTTTTACGCCCCCAGGCGCCATAGAAAAGTTTACCTATGAAGAGGTCCAAATTTGTAGTATGAGGAGCGGCGCAAACTACGCATTTGTCGTAGTTTGGCACCGTTACATTCATTTTCCAACCCAACAAGCGAAAATAAATAAAGCTGTAAATTGCTTTTTTCATTCTTAGTTTAATTTCGCGATGGCATCAATAATTTCGTTTACTTTAGCGTTGAAGTCACTACGGAATTTTTTGTAGAATCCTTTTACATTGCCCGGTTCTGTATGGCTGATGCGGCTGACGAATTCATCCTGCATCTTAAGGATTTCGGCCATAAGTTCGTCTGCTTTGGCCTTATCAGTACCAGGCACAAACATGCTATTGATCAAACACTCTGAGAATAATTCTCCTGAAATATAATTTACGGTTTTCTTGAGTTCTCTTCTACTTGCCATAATCTATCTTCTTTTAATGTGAATATTGAATATATCAGCGGTAAAGATAAATACTTTCTTCGGCTTAGGCAAATAAATAATACAATACTGTATGGATATGAATCTATTTACGATTAGACGATTTACGATGTACGATTGAAGTTACTCTTTTAAAAGCCTGTTTCAGCCCTGTCAGAGACAGGGTAATTCCAATCGTACATCGCCTAATCGTAAATAGATTAAGTTTTGAGCTTAATAGCTTCTGTCGTTACCATCTATTTATTTCTTCGGTACTGATAAAGTTCTATCTCGTAGAGTAACGTAGAAAGCCTCGGTGTGTAATATTGTTTTAGATGTACATGTAAAGCAGTACGACATGTGCATGTGGTGCAGTATGACATGTGCATGTGGTGCAGTACGACATGTACATGTGGTACAGTGAAACATGTACATGTAAAACAAGGCTGCTCACCGGGAAAAGGAACGTTCCTTTCTGAGAAAGACAAAGTACAACACCGGGTAACAGTGTGCTTTCCGCATGGGGAGGTACACCAGACGATGGTTGATTGAAATGTGGATAGATGCGAATTCCCGCAAAGAAAAGAGAGGATTCACCACAGGATGCAGAGGATTTTATTCTTTATTATGGCAAATAGATAATTTCTCTGTGCCCTCCGTGTCCTGTGGTGAACTGATTCAGGTCTGGTCAAAAGTAGAATCCCAGATTCACATAGAACCCTGCCTTCTTACTTTGATTAGAGTATCCCAATGAGGCTTCAAGGGGGCCGAACATACTGTCTATTCCGTAACTTAAACTGAATCCGTAGATACATTTATCTTCCAAGATATCGAAGAAGTTATTGTTGGTTAGTGCTACATTACCTGTCAGGCTGATGTAGTGTTTGGTCCATAAGCGTTGACGTAGTTTTAGACCGCCTACTACTACGGAGTTCTTCATAATTTCGATGTTATCAATTCCGGCAAAAGGCATTTGTTGTGAAATGAACCGTCCGAAGTAGTTACCCCCCAATGCATTGGTATACGGGTAGGGGATATCTCTACCTATAAGTACTCTTCCATATATAGCGGGAAGCAAGGCAAAACGATTGGTTAATTGGAAAGCTTCCACCCATGAAGCGTTGAGTGCTGAAAATGGGGCATGTCCTTTATACTTTGCCATGTTATCTGTATAAAGTGAATATCCGGCTTTAAAATCTGCACCTTGGTTGGGGAAGTATCCTTTATTGAATGTATTATAATGCACCTGCGCAAAGTAACTGAAGAAATGTTCCGGTTTTATTTTCAGATTATACTCCGGGCTGGTATACAAAAAATCTTTGTATTTGAAATATTCGAATCGTGCTCCGACAGCAAAACGCAGGTTCTTATACCATACGTCCGAGAAGCTGAATTCTCCCGAATGATACTTATAGGTGGTATTATAAGCACGGTCGCCATGATTGTATATATTGATATCATTGTACTCAAAGAGGTAGCCGAAATTGAAGTTCCTCATCTGCATCGGTTCCAATGTATAATCTACGCGGGCAGCATATCGCTTCCCCAGGCGTCCGGTTACAGATACTTTAGACGGGATATGTGTCTTTAAGTTTAGGGTCGCATTCAACAGCATAGAAGCAATTTCTTCAGAGTCGAAACGAATGCCCAGGTTGATTTTCCGTTCATACTTTTCTTCTAACAAAAAGTCCAACTTGTCTCCCTCCGGTGTACTGGTAAGTTTATAGCTGACATTGGAATATGCCTGACTTCCCCGTAATACGGAAAGTGCTTTTTCCAATTGAGCTACACTGATTTCGCTATCTTCTTTCAATTTACATTTCCGCATCATCCATTTTTTATCTACATCTTCAATACCGGAAAAATTGATCTCTTTTACAAAGAACTTTCTGGAAGAAGATAAGGAAGTGTAAGGCCCATGAGGAGTTGGTTTATAATCTGCCGGGACACCTATTTTCTTTTTTAGCTTCAACAGTTCGTTCCATTTCTCCTGTGCTGCTTCTTCCCCTCGGTTGGTGAGCGTATCCAGTGCATTGGGAGTAAAGCTGGCAGCAGAATATCCTTTTACATTTACTTTTATATAAACATCTGTAGCTGCTACGTTTTGTTCATAATTTTTTTGTGTAGTGAGATCGATAATCTGCAACAAAATATCAGGTGCCGTATTCAGCTCATTAGCTGTTCTCAGCTTATCCTGTACATCTACTCCGATGATAACTTCGGCTCCCATTGCTTTGGCTACATTCACCGGATAGTTGTTTTTCATGCCACCGTCTACTAATACCATACTGTCTATTCGCACAGGGGTAAACACACCGGGAATAGCCATACTTGCACGCATCGCTGTGGCAAGTACGCCATTATGGAATACTATTTCGTCACCATTCACAACGTTTTCCGAAACACAGGCGAAAGGGATGGGCATTTTATTAAAATCAATTGAGTCATGATACCCCACAGTGAGGTCAGAGAACAGGTTGGCAAGGTTTTGCCCTTTGATAACTCCTCCCGATGCCTGCTCTTTGAAACCTTTTCCGGTCAGAGGGAGAGAGAGTACATACGTTTCCGACTTTTCTCGTTCGGACATGGTCTGTTGGCTTCGTTTAATGCGGTCACTGAGAAGGAAGGTCCAGTCTTGCTTTTTCACCATGCTGTCAAGTTGTTCCGGTGTGTAGCCGATAGAATATAAACCTCCGATAATAGAGCCCATACTGGTACCTACGATATAATCGATGGGAATACCTGCCTCTTCGATCACTTTTAATGCGCCGATGTGTGCGACGCCTTTTGCACCGCCACCGCTGAGTACTACACCTACTTTTTTGTGTTGCTGTGCCGAAGTAGGTAAAGCCAAAAAAAAGCAGACCAGGAGAACTAATGTTAAAGATAAATGTTTTTTCATTAAGATGGTTTTGTTACGTGTAACATATAAAATACAAATGTAAGTGATAAATTGTTTTGCTTTGGGCAGATTTCTCTACTTTTGTGGTCCAAAAGTCGGAATTGTGGATAAATTCTACAGTTTGCAGTAAAATTCCACAGATGTCCAATTTGTGTATATACAGCATAAACAGCTTATTTATAGTAGATAAATGAAGTTTTTGCAGTTTTGGTACGGAACTTGTACGACAAGAAACTAAGAACAAACATAAGTTAAATTAAATAATTCATCCGATTATGAGATTATTTCTCTCAAAGAAAGAATTGAAATTAAAGAAAAAGAGAACCATTGCTACTGTTGTTTGCATCGTCCTGATCCTGGGTATTTACTGGGTATTGACACGTCCGCGTAAAGCTGAACCGGAAATACCTACAGTAATGGTAGAGGCTGCTGCAAAAGACGATGTAGAGATTTATGGTGAGTATGTAGGCCGTATTCGTGCCCAGCAATTTGTTGAAGTGCGTGCCCGTGTAGAAGGTTATCTGGAACAGATGCTTTTCGCAGAGGGTACCTATGTGAATAAAAATCAGGTACTTTTTGTTATCAACCAGGAGCAATACCGGGCAAAAGCAGATAAAGCACGTGCACAGCTGAAAAAAGATGAAGCACAGGCACTGAAAGCTCAGCGTGACTTTGAACGTATCAAACCGCTTTATGCTCAGAATGCTGCCAGCCAGTTGGATCTTGATAATGCTGAAGCTGCTTATGAAAGTGCAGTAGCTACGGTTGCCATGAGTGAAGCCGATCTGGCACAAGCAGAGATGGAATTGGGATATACATTGGTTCGCTCCCCGCTTTCGGGACATATCAGCGAACGAAACGTCGATCTCGGGACCTTGGTTGGACCGGGTGCGAAATCTTTGCTGGCTACCATCGTAAAGAGTGATACGGTGCTGGTCGATTTTAATATGACTGCACTGGATTATCTGAAAAGTAAAGAACGGAACATTAATATCGGGCAACAAGACTCCAGTCGTTCCTGGCAACCCAACATCTCTATTACATTGGCCGACAATACGGTCTATCCATACAAAGGTTACGTGGATTTTGCCGAACCACAAGTGGACCCTCAGACGGGGACGTTCTCTGTCCGGGCCGAGATGCCCAATCCGAAGCAGGTATTGCTACCCGGACAGTTCACAAAAGTGAAACTATTGCTCGATGTCAGGGAGGGTGCTGTTGTGGTGCCTCTCAAGGCTGTAACAATCGAGAAAGGTGGTGCTTATATCTACGTGATGCGTAAAGACTCAACAGTAGAGAAACGTTTCATTGAATTAGGACCTGAGTTTGGCAACAAGGTAGTTGTGGAACGCGGACTTGCACAGGGAGAAATGATTGTTGTTGAAGGATTCCACAAACTCAATCCGGGAATGAAAGTCCGGGTAGTAGAAGCCGATAAGGCCGAAGAAGTGGATAACGCTATAAAGGAGTAAATAATGAAAGTCAGTTTTTTTATAGATCGTCCGGTTTTTTCGGCGGTCATATCCATTGTAATTATAATAATCGGAGTCATAGGGTTGACTATGCTTCCGGTGGATCAGTATCCGCAGATAACTCCGCCGGTGGTTAAAATCAGTGCATCCTATCCGGGAGCCAGTGCACTTACCGTTTCGCAGGCGGTGGCTACTCCGATTGAACAAGAGATTAACGGTACTCCCGGTATGCTTTACATGGAGTCTAACAGTTCCAACTCCGGAGG
>QWCY01004586.1_pt1 | contig 32103 bp, 18 predicted proteins | sample 1972631 | NCBI WGS metagenome assembly QWCY01 (sample SAMN09866696, study PRJNA288562) | Human gut metagenome isolate pre1_stool, whole genome shotgun sequencing... | isolation source: gut | host: Homo sapiens | place: USA: California
GTGAAAGGAACAAAGACAAAACTTCGTCTGGGCGCTGCCAGTGGCGAGTGGAAAGCGATGGTTGCAGATGAGGCGGCCCGTGTTGCATTTGCCAAAAACATAAAGAAGATACTGGAAAAGAATAAGCTCGATGGCATCGATCTGGATTTTGAATGGGCGGAGACTGAAAAAGAGTATGAAGATTACAGTCTGGCTATTCTGAAGATGAGAGAGGTATTGGGAGATAAATATGTGTTCAGCGTATCCCTGCATCCTGTGTGTTATAAGATTAGTAAAGAGGCGATTGCTGCGGTCGATTTCATTTCTTATCAGTGTTACGGTCCTTCGCCGGTCCGCTTCCCGATGGAGAAATACTGTTCGGATATACAGATGGCGTTGGCTTATGGCATTCCAAAGGAAAAGCTGGTGGCAGGCGTTCCTTTCTATGGCGTGACAAAAGATGGCTCAAAGAAGACTGAGGCTTACTTCAGTTTTGTGCAGGACGGGCTGATTACGGGGCCGGCACAAAACGAAGTAACCTATAAGGGAGACGTGTATGTCTTTGACGGGCAAAATAATATCCGTGCCAAGACACGTTATGCGATGGACCAGCAGCTCAAAGGAATGATGAGCTGGGACTTGGCTACGGATATGCCGCTGAATGACAGCAGATCGTTGTTTAAGACGATGGTGGAGGAGTTGGGGAGGTGAACTGCTTCAGATAATCTGAAGGAGAGACACCAAACTCATCCTTAAAACATTGACGGAAGTAGCCTGTACTGTTCATTCCTATTTTATAGGCTATTTCCGAGATATTATATTTTCCTTCGAGGAGTAACCGTTCCGCATTCTGCATTTTTACTTTCCGGATGTATTCGTTCGTAGAAAGTCCGGTCAGCGCTTTCATCTTCCGGTAGAGCGTAGAGCCGCTCATACACATCTTGTCGGACAGGTAAGTGATATCGATCTTTTCCGAAGAAAGGTTATCCTCAACCAGTTGTGTGATTTTCTCAATGAATTCGTTATCCAGTTTGCTGAGCGCCTCGGTGATTATGGAACGCTTTTCATCCAAATGAGAATTGGGGTTATGACTCGTTCCGGTCTGCTGGAATTGAGCAATCAGTTTCTTTCTCGAATCGAGCAGATTGTTGATGCGGCTTCGCAGCAGTGAAGCACTGAAAGGCTTGGTCAGATAAGAATCCGCTCCCACTTCGTATCCTTCTTCTTTATCCTGCAATGAATCTTTGGCCGTTAGCAGGATGACAGGGATGTGGCTGGTACGCACATCCTCTTTTAGTTGACGGCATAGCGTGATGCCATCCATTACCGGCATCATGATATCGCTTACTATAATATCGGGAATACGGTTGAGAGCCTGCTGTTTCCCTTCCTCTTCAGTGGAGTCAGTATGTAAGGCGTTCGGGTAGATGTTATCCGTCAGTAAGCTAATATAGAAAGTACTTCCTTCATTTGGCGTACTTTCTACGCGTATATCTCCTTCATGCAGTTCCACCAGATTTCTCACTAGTGCCAGTCCGATGCCGGTACCTGATGCCTGATGCTTTCCGCTTTCCTGATAATAACGGTCGAAGATATGAGGCAGGGCTTCCGCAGAGATGCCGTATCCTGTATCGCTGACCTTTATCTCTGTATACGAAACCTCATTTCTTGTCGTTTGACACAAACTGAGAGTGACGCGCCCCTGTTCTGTATACTTGATGGCATTGGATATCAGATTATCCAGTATAATAGTAATGATCTCTTTATCAAAGAATAGAAGCATTTCTTCTTTTTCTGTCTGAATACGGAAATCAATTTTCGGCTTCTGATTCAGTTCTTTGTACTTAAATCCTATCTCATGGATAAGCGGAGTAAGATTGCCTTTGCAGACACACAGCTTCTTGTTCTGTGTTTCCGTTTTTCTGAACTCCAGAATCTGATTGATCAGATTTAGCAAACGAAGAGCACTTTGATGAATAACAGACAATTTCTGTGCCTGCTTTGTCGGCAGGGAAGTATCTTTTTGCATGTCCTCTAGAGGACCGAGAATCAATGTGAGCGGTGTGCGCAATTCATGTGTTATGTTGGTGTAGAAGCGCAGGCGTTCCTGATTCAACTCCTGTTCCTGTTCATGATTCTTCTTTTCCAGCGTATAGAGGCTTTCCAAATCTATTTTCTTTTTGTAAGCGTGTACGATGAGATAAATGATACTGATAGATATTAGGATATAGATAAGCTTCGCCCACCACGTCAGCCACATAGGGGGATTGATCCGAATGATAAGGGAAGTAGCTTTTTCCGGCCACTCCTGATTGTGTATGCGTGCTTTGATAAGGAACTCATATTTACCGGGTGGAATATTTCGGAAAGTTACACTGTTGTTCTCATTAACGGTATACCAGGAGTTTTCAAGTCCTTTCAGCATATAGGTGTAGTCCATTTGATTCACGAAAGAATAGTTTTGTACATTGAATGTCAGGCTGAATGTATTCTGTTCATGTGTCAGTTCCACTTCCCGTTTCTCGGATAGTGAAATAAATGTCTCGCTGTTCTTTTGAGTTCCCAGCCGTTCGAATATCTTCATTTCGGTGATGATCACAGGGGGAACTCTGAACTCGCTCATTGCAATGTTGGGAGCAAAGCAACAGAGTCCGTTGATAGATCCGAAATAGATGGAACCATCCGTATTCTTTGCCACACTGGCTCTCATGAAGTTTCCGGCAGGGACATCGTCTGAGTGGCCGTAGTAATAGAACCGTTTCTTCTTTGTCACGTAACATCCGATTCCCTTATTGGTGCTGAACCAAATATTCCCATGCTGGTCTTCGGTAATTGCCTGGATAAAGGTATTGGCAAAACCATCTTTACGTTGATAAGTTTGGTAATCCGTATCTTCTGGCGAACGGAAGCATACCAGTCCTTCACCAGTAGCGATCCATATTCTTTTCTCCTTGTCCTCATAGATTTGATTGATGGTATTGGAGCAGAACCCTTCTCTCTGTATATAATGCTTGATCAGATGAAAATCCGGACTATATACTCCCATTCCATCGCCGAATGTTCCGATCCAGAAACGCCCTTTGTCATCTTGTTCAATGGTACGGATGAGATTGCCGTGCAGTTCGCTGTTGCCGGAATGATAGTACTGTATCACTTTCATTTTGTCTGGATCGTAGATGTATATGCCTTCACTGCAACCTATCCAGATACGGTGCTGATTGTCTTCGCAGAAAGTACGGACATCCAAATTGGTTCTGCCCATTGGGGTGATTGAGCGGAATGTTTTTGTCTGGGGATTATAGAGGCTGACACTTCCCAGGAAAGTGCCGAACCATAAATTTCCCTTCGAATCTTGGAAAGCGGTCTGTACCGAATTGGATAGCAGTTCTCCTGTTTCTTTTTTATAGATAGCCACGCGCTCGTTATTCTCGAAGACATTGATGCCTCCTCCGTCCGTACCGATCCATAGACGACCTTGTCTGTCCGTGCATATACTGCTTACGACCTTATTATTCAGACTGCTGTTGTTGCCGGGAATAGGAGAGTAATCGATAGTAGTGAACAGGGAAGGTTCACTGCTGATAAAGTTGATTCCTCCTCCCCATGTGCCGAGCCATACATTATCAAAAGAGTCCTGGTAGATATAGCGCACGCTGGCATTGGAAAGACTGCGGCTATCATCTCCTTCCCGGAGAAACTCAAAAGCGATTTGTTCGGGTGACAGGAACTGACTTTGTTTTAAATCCAGTATTGTGATACCATTCAGTTCGGAGGCAATCCAAAGTTTATGATTCTTCAGCTGTCTGATACTGAAGATACGGGTAGAAAGTGTACCATACTTGTCGTTTCTGTTCTGCTTGAAAGTGATAAAACTCTGGTTGGTTGAGTTATACAGAGCTAGCCCTCTATCCGTTCCGAGCCAGATATTTCCGTAACTGTCTTTGAGTATGGTACTTACCTCGTTTCCTGGCAGACTGTTGGGATCGGCGGGGTCGTGTCGGAAGTTTATTGTACTTCGGTCTTTTAATGAAAGAATGCTGAAACCGCTGTTGACGTGACCGATATAGAGATTTCCATCTCCTCCGTCCAGCACCGTCCAGGTCTGTTCACTTTCTAGTGTGGGGACGGTGGTTTTATTATAGTGTGTGAATTTGCCGGTAGCGGTATCGAGATGGTCTATGCCTCTGTAATAAGTACAGATCCATATACCGTCTGTGTCCTGGGCCGGAGCAATGTCGGTAACATCATTCGTTATCAGACTGTTCGGGTTCTGCGGATCATTCTGATAGGCAGTGAAGGTTTGTGAATGATAGTTGTAAGCATTGAGTCCGTCGCGTTGGGTGGCAACCCAGATAATGGGGCGCTTCGGATCAGCATATACCTGATTTAATTCATTGCCGGTGATACTTTGAGAATTTTTGAATGGATCATTTTTATAATAGGTAATGAAGCGGGTACCATCAAACTTATTCAGCCCTTCTTCGGTGGCAAACCATAAAAAGCCTTGTTTGTCTTGTGTAATGCCAACTACATAATTATTGGAGAGTCCCTGTTCTATACCTAATCGCTTAATAATATAAGGTTGAGCCATCAACCAACAGGAAGATGTCAGGAATGAAAGTATAAGAATGATGTATCGTTTCATAAATTGTGCTATATGTTTCATATTCAGTTTCAAAAATAGAAATAAATATTTTATTTAGGCTATGTAAATCATGCATTGCATGATTTACATAGCCTCTCTGCATGATTTTTATCTGTTACCTCTCTGTTATTGGTTTATATTTGCGTTGTGAAATCGAAGAAATATTGTTCGGATTCACAGTAACCCTGAGTTTTCTGAAATATCTATAACAATTAATACTATGATGAAAAGTTTATGCTGTAATTCTAAACAAAAGTTGTTAGTGGCGTTATGCCTGCTATTTTGTTTGTCGGGAAATGCACAACAGGCAAGCACTGTTAATCGTGCAGCTGCTAAGGAAAAGACTGTAGGAAAGCGTATTTTGATCGGTACTGTAATAGATGCAGGTACCGGAGATGCGTTGATCGGAGTCAATGTTAAGGTGAAAGGAACGGGAGAAGGCACTATTACCGATCTGGACGGTAAATTCTCTATCGGTGTAACGAGCCAGACTCAGTTGGAAATCTCTTATATTGGTTATAAGACACAGACTTTAATGGTAGGAGACCTAGGTGTGATGACTGTCAAGATGGAATCCGATAATGAAATGTTGGATGAAGTGGTGGTTATCGGAGCCGGTACACAGAAAAAAGTGTCTGTGACGGGATCTATCGCTACAGTCAAAGGTGCTACACTGAAACTGCCATCTTCTTCGCTTACCAGTTCACTTGCCGGAAAATTATCGGGTATCGTTTCTGTTACCAATAGCGGTGAGCCGGGTTCTACTTCTGACTTTTATATTCGTGGTATCAATACTTTCGGCGGACGTTCCACTCCGTTGATCCTGTTGGATGGAGTAGAAATCTCTTCGAACGACCTGAACCGAATTCCGGCAGAGTCTATTGAAAGCTTTTCTTTGCTGAAAGATGCTTCTGCAACGGCTATTTATGGTAACCGTGGTGCTAACGGTGTAATGCTGGTAACGACAAAGAGCGGTACTGAAAACACGAAGGCAACGATTAATGTGTCTTTGGAGGCTTCTTATTTCCGTCCGATGAACCGGGTGAAATTTGCTGATGGAGCCACCTATATGCAGACCTATAATGAAGCTGCCCAGGCCAGAAGCGCGACGCAGATTACTTCCCCGAAATATACGGAAGAACAGATCACCAACACGGCAGGCGGAGTAAATCCTTATGTGTATCCGGATGTTGACTGGTATGATCTGATTTTCAGAGACGGTAATTTCAACCAGCGTGCCAACGTAAACGTACAGGGAGGTGGTTCTCGCGTGACTTACTATATGAGTTTGCAGGCAAACCACGATACCGGACTGTTGGACGCTCCTAATTATTACTATAGCCCCAACATCAACAACTGGGAATATAACTTCCAGAACAACATCTCGTATAAGTTGACCAATACGACCACCGTCGACTTGCGTATGATGGCGCAGATCGGTAACAAAAAAGGTCCTAACTATTCCACTTCCGATTTGTATAAGATCGTCATGCAAGCCAATCCTGTAGCATTCCCCGCTTACTTCCCCAGTGAAGATGGCGATGAGCATATACGTTTTGGTAATGCGGAAATAAAATCCGGTGTTTACGGACAGAACCCGTATGCATATATGATGAGTTCTTTCAAAGAAGGCAACTACAATACACTGAACACTTCATTGAACATCAGTCAGGACTTGGGCTTCCTAACCAAAGGCTTGAGCGTGAAAGCATTGGTTAATTTCAAGAACTGGTCAGAATCTACTTACAACCGTTCCATTACCCCTTATTACTATAAAGTGAAAGACGGTTCTTATGATTCCGAAAGCAACCAATATGAACTTCAGACATTGCAGACAGGATCGGATTACGTCAGCCAGTCGGGTATCAGCAAAAGCGCCGACCAGACTTTCTATTTTGACTTTCGTGCCGACTGGAAGCGCAGCTTCGGCGATCACAACCTGACAGCAATGCTTATGTATATGATGCGCGAATATCGTAGCGATGTATTGCCTAACCGCAATCAGGGTTATTCCGGTCGTTTGACTTACGATTACTCCAGCCGCTATTTATTTGAGTTCAACTTTGGTTATAACGGTTCTGAGCGTCTGGCTTCCGGCGAGCGTTTTGAATTTTTCCCGGCTGCTTCCGTTGGTTGGGTGGTAAGTTCCGAAAAGTTTTGGGAACCGATGAGCAAGTATGTCGACCACTTAAAACTCAGAGCTTCTTATGGTCTGGTAGGTAGTGACGAATTTAACGGCAGTGCTCCGCACTTCTTGTATCAGAATAATATCAGCATTGGTGCAGGGCATAGTTTCTGGACCGGTCTTCCTTCCAATGAAATTAACAGAAAAGGACCTGCCTTCTATGTATTGGCTGTTGAAAATGCAGGCTGGGAACACGTGAAGAAGTTTGATATCGGTTTTGATATGTCTCTGTTCAATCAGCTGAGCATTACTTTCGATTATTTCCGCGATCACCGTGACCGTATCTTGATGGCACGTTCATCCTGGCCGAATATGCTGGGCTACTGGGGATCTCTGCCCTGGAGTAACATCGGTGAGGTTATCAACCGCGGTGTCGAACTGAGCGTGAACTGGAATAAACGTTTCGGCAAAGACTGGATAATAGATTTCCGTGGTAACTTTACTTATAATCAGAATGAATATAAGTATGTCGATGAACCGGATTATCCTTATGTATGGCAGACTAAGACAGGTAAACCGCTGAACACCTTGACCGGTTATGTTGCTGAGGGACTATTTGCTAGCGAGGAAGAGATTGCCAACTGGCCGGATCAGTCACAACTGGGTGCCAACATTATGCCGGGCGACATCAAGTATCGTGATATAAATGGTGACGGAGCGATTACGACAGAAGACCAGGTGATGCTGTCTCCTTATAACAATGTCCCCCGTATTCAGTATGGTTTCGGCTTGAATCTGACTTATAAGAAATTCGATTTTGGCGTATTCTTCAATGGTTCGGCAAAACGTAAGATCATGATCAACAGCGGATATGCTCCGTTCCTCTCCGGCGGTGGTGACGGTATGACTACAGAAAGTCTGGAGCGCAACCTGATGCAATGGATTGCCGATGACCACTGGTCGGTAGATAATCCGAATCCGAATGCGGCGTATCCTCGTTTGGGTATAACCAGTGCCGATACATCCAATAATACCCAGCCAAGTTCTTTCTGGTTGCGCAACGGTAATTTCCTGCGCTTTAAGAGTTTGGAAGTAGGTTATCGTTTCCCGTATTGCCGTGTTTACTTTAGCGGTGATAACCTGGCGGTGTTCAGTCCATTCAAGTTGTGGGACCCAGAACTTTCCTGGAATGCTTATCCCTTGCAACGTACCTTTAACTTAGGCGTTCAATTCACTTTCTAAAAGTACAGTTTAACTTATAACAAATAAGAAGTATGAAACTAATACAAAAAATAATCCAAATATCACGGACCTTGCTGATCCCTTGCTGCCTGCTGACTTCTTGTAACTATCTCGATGTCATCCCGCCTGCACAAGCTGACTTTGATGACACCATGAAAGATGAGGCTGCTACGCTGAACTTCCTGTTTACCTGTTACGGCTATATTCCCCGTGTACATCCTTTTGAATTTAAAGCATTCGAGCAGTCTGCCGACGAGCTTATATCACCTAAGATGTGGGATGACTATCAGCAACAAGTAGCATGGGGAACCATCTCACCTTCTTACTATAACAGTTGGGGAGGTGATGACATGAACATCTGGACGCCCAGTTACAACTGGCTGGGTTATGTACATCATTTCCTGAGTCTGATAGATGAACTGCAACCTACCGGAGTGACCGAAGATGACAAGGCGCAATATAAAGCCGAATGTTATTTCCTGGAAGCATACTATCATTTCCGTGTATTGCAGGCATTTGGCCCGTGTCCGCTCATCACGGAAAAGGTGGACCCGAATATAACAAACGATCAGATTCCGGGGCGTTCGCACTTTGATTATTGCGTGAATTACATTGTAGGCAAACTGGATGATGCTGCAAATGTTCTTCCGGCTACAAGATCGACAGAAGACCTCGGCCGTGCCACTTCCACAATCTGTAAATGCCTCAAAGCCCGCGTACTGCTGTATGCCGCTTCTCCGCTTTGGAACGGTTCTTTCTATAGGGCGGACTGGCAGAATAAGAATTATGAAACGCCGGACTACGGTAAAGAGCTGGTCAGCAACTCTTACGACCGCGAGAAATGGACCCGTGCATTGACTGCGTGCCAGGAAGCTCTGACAGCAGCCAAGGCTGCCGGTCATGAATTGTTCGATATCGAAACGGCCAACAAGAAAGCGGAACGTGACGGAGTAGAACTGTCCTTTATTCCGGGTAAGGAAGAAGACACGCCGGAAAATCAGGAATTCAAAGAACGTGTCCGTATGTTCCAGTATCTGATTACTGCCAATGAAGGAGACAATAACAAAGAAATTATCTGGGGACAGCGTATCGACTCAGACGTTAATAACGGTGGAGAAGCTACCGACTCCCGTCTGCCGAACCGCGTAGTGAAGAAAAGCGATGGAAGCTGGGCAGGTGGTTGGGCAGGTCTGGCACCTACCTTGTACGCTGTACAGCATTTCTATACAGAGAATGGAGAACTTCCGGAGCAGGACACTGACTTCTATCCGAAATCAGAATGGTATAGCCGCTTTTATGAAGGAACTTCAAGCCCCGAACTTGCAACTAACGGCCTCGACGGTGAAGATGTGAAGAATGATATCATCAAACTGAATGCCAAGCGTGAAGCTCGTTTCTATGCATGGATTGCCTTTGACGGTTCCGAATACGCAAAGAAGATCAACAATGGCAATTCACTTTGGCTTAACTTCAAGAATACCAATACCAACGGATGGCGTTCTTCCGATTCACGTAATATAGCCGGCACCGGTTACCTGTCGAAAAAGTTTATTGATCCGAATATACGTTTCAGCGCAAGTGGCACCCGTAGCCATACTCCTTCAAGACGTCCGTTTATCCGTATGGCGGAACTCTATCTGAATCTGGCTGAATGCTACGCAGCACTGGACGATACGCCGAACGCTATTGAGAATCTCAACATAATCCGTGAACGTGCCGGAGTCAGAGACTTAACAACAGCAGATATGACAGATATGAATATTACCGAATGGGTACGCAACGAGCGCTTTATCGAGCTGTACGAAGAAGGACATCGTTATTATGACTTGCGTCGTTGGGCGATTGCACCTCAGATGCTTAAGGCAGGGTTACGCTATGGTCTGAATGGACTGGCTTTAAATCCGAGTTTTGAGGAATTCAATACACCGATTCAGATTGACCAGCCTTTCAAATGGGACGATAGACTGTATTTGCTTCCGGTATGGTCGAGAAGTGATATGGATGAACTTTACAGTAATCCGCAGATGGTACAGGCACCCGGGTATTAATCATCTAAAAACAACGCGTTATGAAAATAAGAAATACATTATTGTTGGCAGGAAGCCTGCTTTTATTGGGCGCCTGCGACGAATCAAAATATGATCTGGACAGTCTGGTTCCGGAGCAGTATCATAAGATATTGTATGTGAATAATAGTGGCAAACAGGAAGTAACCTTGTACGATACGGGTGAAAACTATGATTACACCTTTTCCATATTCAAATCGGGAAGTGATCCTACTCAGACTGCCAGTGCAGATATTTATATCCTGACGCAGGAAGAGCTTGACAATGAGTATAGTGATCCCGAAGCTGTAAACTACAAGCTGATAGGCACGGACTGCTACTTGATAGAGTCGACTCATCTGGATTTTTCGGCTGCCGACCGTTATAAACCGGTTACGGTATCCCTGGATCCGGAGAGCATCAAGACCATGATAGCGGCCCAGCCGGATGCAGTATGGGTATTACCTTTACAAGTGGTGAGTGAAAACGACTCTGTCAATAGCGAAAAGAATGAGTTGTTCCTGCAAATAACCGGAGTTATCACTCCGTCCTTCGGATTTGGAAGTTCGGCTGTATCTGTGAAAGAGTATAGTTATGGCTTTGCCGTTGCAGAAAAAGTAACTCTTGGCCTTGATACGGAGAATAGCTGGGAGATTAGCTGTGAGTTTGGTGTGGACGATGCGTATCGCACCGCTTACAATACAAAGAACAAGACTATATTCCAGGCTTTGCCCGAGGGCAGTTACTCCTTCCAGGATCAAATGACGCTTTCTCCCGGTACTACCACTACCGAGCTGCCTGTTACGATAAACTCCGATCAGTTGCAGCCGGGTGATTATATGTTGCCTATCCGTATCGAGTCGGTTTCCATCTTTGGAATTTCTTCAACCAATGATGTATATCCTTTGGCTATTCGTATTCTTGGCCCGCAGTTGGATCGTACAAACTGGACGATAGAGGCGAATACACAAGAACCGAACGGTGAAGGTTCCGGAAATGGTGTGCCTTCATGTGCATTGGACGGCAATCCTTCCACATACTGGCACTCATCCTGGCAGAGTGGCAGCCATGCTTTGCCTCATGAGCTGATTATTGATACCAAGGAATCGTATACATTTACTCAGTTCGGTCTGATGCAAAGACAGCACGACAGCTATATGGATGCAGGTGCAGGTGTCTTCTACGTAAGTGACGATAAAACAAACTGGACGGAAGTCGGTACGTTTACCATGCAGAAGATTCATGATACCCAGAACTTTACTTTGGAAACTCCGACACGGGGACGTTACTTCAAGGTACAGATTACACAAAGTAACAGAGGCCTCAATACCTCTCTGGCAGAAATATATGCATACGGGTTATAGTCCCGGGCGATGAATGCTGAATGCTAAAAGATCATCAGTTGTTTTTAAGATCTCTTTTACATAAATATGGCAGGCGGATATTTCCGGCCTGCCTGCATTGACTACTAAATATTTGATATAATGAAGAATAGACTAAAAGGTTTTGCTTTTGTACTGACGACAGTCGTTTCGTCGCTGACTGCGCAGAATGTAGTTGTTAACGGACCCGATGGCAAGTTGCAGGTCACCGTTTCGTGTTCGGAAGGAGGTGAGGCATCCTACTCTCTTGTTTATAACGGAAAGCAGATGCTTGAGTCTTCTCCGTTGGGGCTGGAGACCAATCTGGGCAGTTTTATCAAAGGTATGAAACTGACAGGACATCGGGAAAAACAGATTGATACCACTTACACTCAGTCGCGTATAAAAGCTTCCCGCATACACTATCGTGCGAATGAACTGGTTTGTTCATTTGCCAACGATAAAGGGCAGAAAGCGGATGTAACGTTCCGGGTGAGCAATAACGATGTAGCTTTCCGGTACACATTGCCTCGTCAGGGAGATACCGGAAGCATTGTAGTAGATGGTGAAGAGACGGGATTCCGTTTCCCTGCCGGAACCACCACTTTTCTTTGTTCGCAGAGTGATGCCATGATTGGGTGGAAGCGGACGAAGCCCAGTTACGAGGAAGAATATAAGGTGGATGCTCCGATGGATGTGCGTTCGCAGTATGGACACGGATACACATTCCCCTGTTTGTTTAAAGTCGGGGAAGACGGCTGGGTGCTTGTCAGCGAAACGGGAGTGGACAGCCGCTATTGCGGTTCACGCCTGAGTGATGTCGCAGAAGGGAATCTTTATACGGTGGCCTTTCCCATGCCCGAAGAAAATAATGGCAACGGAACGGTAGCACCGGCTTTCTCCTTACCCGGCTCTACGCCCTGGCGCACTATTACCGTAGGAGAAACGTTGAAGCCTATTGTAGAAACGACTGTTCCGTGGGATGTAGTCGAACCGCTGTACGAAACGGAACATAACTATCGTATGGGACGCGGAACCTGGAGCTGGATACTCTGGCAGGATGGCAGTATCAATTATGATGACCAAGTGCGTTATATCGATCTGGCTGCTGCCATGGGATATGAATATGCACTGATAGATAATTGGTGGGATACGAATATCGGTCACGAACGTATGGAACAGCTTATCCGGTATGCGCGAAGCAAGAAGGTAGATATGTTTCTGTGGTATAGTTCGAGTGGTTACTGGAATGATATCGAGCAGGGACCTACGAATCTGATGGATAACCCCATTGCACGCAAGCGTGAAATGAAATGGCTGCAAAGTCAGGGAGTTAAAGGTATCAAGGTCGATTTTTTCGGTGGTGACAAGCAGGAGACCATGCGTCTGTATGAAGCTATCCTGAGCGATGCCGATGATCATGGACTGATGGTTATCTTCCACGGCTGTACCCTGCCGCGCGGATGGGAACGGATGTATCCCAATTATGTGGGCAGTGAAGCGGTGCTGGCTTCGGAGAATATGGTTTTCAATCAGCACTTCTGTGATGAAGAGGCTTTCAATGCTTGTCTGCACCCCTTTATACGCAATTCGGTCGGCTCTATGGAATTTGGCGGCTGCTTCCTCAACAAGCGGCTGAACAAAGGAAATGACGGAGGAACCACCCGCCGGACTACGGATGTCTTCCAGCTGGCGACTGCTGTTTTGTTCCAGAATCCGGTTCAGAACTTTGCTTTGGCTCCTAATAATCTGACAGATGTCTCTCCGGTTTGCATTGACTTTATGAAAGAAGTACCTACGGAATGGGATGAGACTCGTTTTGTTGATGGTTATCCCGGCAAGTATGTAGTGCTGGCCCGTCGTCACGGTGATAACTGGTATCTGGCGGCTGTGAACGCTACCGGAGAGCCGTTGAAGTTGAAACTCGACTTACCGATGTTTGCCGGAAAGACGGTATCTTCATATAGTGATGACAAACATATGCAGCCACAGGTGCGACAACAAAATGTAAAATCTGACGGTAAGTTCCAGTTGACGGTTCAGCCGCAGGGAGGCTTTGTCTTAAAGAATAACTGATCGTCGGTAAGCTTTTAAATCGTCAGTAAGTTTTTAACAGGTATCAGACCAGACAATGAAAGGTAAAGTGTTTTTAGCCGTTTTAGGTTTTCTATATATAGGTATGGCAGGCGGGTGTTCCCAACCCGCCCCCGACCTGCGTTATCAGATTGAAGTGGACAAACCTCTGCAGACAATGGAACACTTCGGCGCTTCCGATGCCTGGAGTATGCATATCCTTGGCTTGTGGCCGCAGGAGAAACAAAACCAGATAGCCGACTGGCTTTTCAGCACAGAGAACGATGCGAATGGAAAACCGAAAGGAATCGGCTTGTCTCTGTGGCGTTTCAACGTCGGGGCGGGCAGTACGGAACAAGGGGAAGCCAGTCAGATCGGTTCTTCGTGGATGCGTACCGAATGTTTTCTGCAAGCCGACGGAACCTACGACTGGAACAAGCAACAGGGGCAACGCAACTTTCTGAAACTGGCAAAAGAACGGGGCGTCACTAAATTCCTCGCATTTCTGAATTCCCCTCCCGTATATTATACTCAGAACGGTCTGGCTACCAATACCGGTCGTGGAGGAACCGCCAATCTGAAGCCGGAATGTTACGAGAAATATGCCCGTTTCCTGGCCGATGTAGTAGAAGGAATAGAGAAGCACGACGGAATAAAGTTCAACTATATCTGTCCTTTCAACGAACCGGACGGGCATTGGAACTGGGTAGGACCGAAGCAGGAAGGCTCTCCGGCAACCAATCGGGAAGTAGCCCGGACCGTCCGTTTGCTGAGCCGGGAGTTTGTGAACCGGAAAATGGATACACAGATTATGGTGAACGAGTCTTCGGACTATCGCTGTATGCTCCGTACCCATCAGACGGACTGGCAGCGTGGCTATCAGATTCAGGCTTTCTTCTGCCCGGACAGTGTGGATACGTATTTGGGTGATACGCCCAATGTGCCCCGACTGATGCTTGGTCATAGCTACTGGACAACGACTCCTCTGAGTGAACTGCGTGCCATGCGCTGCCAACTGCGTGAAGCTTTGGATAAATACAACGTCGGCTTCTGGCAGTCAGAAACCTGTATCATGGGGAATGACGAAGAGATAGGTGGCGGTCACGGCTTCGACCGTACGATGAAGACGGCACTTTACGTTGCCCGTATCATCCATCATGACATCGTGTATGCGGGAGCGAAGAGCTGGCAGTGGTGGCGTGCCGTCGGCGGTGATTATAAAGACGGGCTGATTCGGGAATACACGAATGATGACTTGAAGGATGGTCGGGTAGAAGACTCCAAACTCATGTGGGCTTTGGGTAATTATAGTCGTTTCATCCGTCCGGGAGCTGTCCGCCTGTCGGTTTCTGCTTTCGATCAAGCGGGGAATTTAATCCCCGGAGGCGATACGGACCAAAAAGGACTGATGTGTTCTGCTTATCAAAATGCGGACGGCTCATACGCTGTTGTTCTCATTAACTATGCGCAGGAAGACAAAGAGTTTTCAATCAATAAGATAAATGGCAAGAAAACTCGATGGCAGGTGTATCGCACTTCGGATGTAGAAGGAGAAGATCTGCTACCCGTTGAGAAAGTGAAGAGTGGAAAAACAGTCCGGATTCCGGCACGTTCGATTATAACTTTATTGAATCAATCGCTTTAATATAAGAGTCAATTATGGGTTTGTCCGGTCGAATAAAAGGCCGGTATGTCGCCTTTTTCTTTTTTAAAGTATTACATTTGTACGCCCGTCCATTGCTAACCAAGGCAATGGACGGGCGCAATGCATAAAAAAGGAGGCATTTTCAAATGGCAGAATTGTTTCAGAAGGATCGTACTGTTATAGGCAGGCATATTAATAATGTCTATAGGGAAGGTGAACTTGAACGTGATATCACATGTGCAAAATTTGCACATATGGGTAGTTATAGTGACCAACAATATGAGACGGCTGTTTATAATTTGGATGTGATTATCTCCGTCGGCTATCGTGTAAAGTCGCAACGCGGTACCCAATTCCGCGTCTGGGCAAACAAAGTTTTGAAAGAATACCTGATCAAAGGCTATGCCGTCAATCAGCAAGTAAAGATAGAGCAATTGGAAGACTTGAAGAATACTGTTCACCTCCTTTCCAACGTCATCGAGCACAAGCAACTAACATTGGATGAGGCTAACGGACTGTTGCGTGTCATTACTGACTACACTTATGGTCTGGACACACTTGATAAATACGATTTCCAGCAACTGGAAGTAGTCTCCACTACTCCCAGCCGGGAGTTTCGTGCCACCTACGAAGAAGCGATGGGCGCTATTCATTTATTGCAGGAAAAGTTTGGAAGCAGTGACTTGTTTGGAAATGAAAAAGACCAATCGTTCAAAAGTTCTATCAATACTCATTGCTTTTCTTGTTCTGGTGCAGCATCTCTCACCCTTATTGAAGCCATATTTTTCTGTCTTTCCCTTATTTTACGGTGTCTTCTACTTCCGGCTTACCATAATATCCCGGCATCGGAACATAAACCGGACTCTGACGAGTATTGATATTCTGCAACTTCTTTTCTTCTTTCAGCCGTTTGATATGTCGGGCGGCAGTGGTAAGCGTAAGTTTGCAAAGTCCTTGAAAGTCCGAGCGGGTCAGTATTTGGTTATTACTGAAATACGCGGTCAGCAGTCTGTCTATCTCTTCGTTGGAGCGTGGCACTGAGTGTAACTTCAGTTTACTGCGTTCCACCTTGACGACACTCACCGAACTTCTTAGTTTTTTATCTGCCTTGAAGCCGATGTTTGCTTTGAGTTTCATTTGGTTTGCTTTCAGCTTGGGCGAGGTGATCGGTTCCAGACTGTTCAGCTTTACTTGAAAGTAGCCGATGCCGTCGAGGTGAACACGTTCCCCTTCCCGGAGGCGTGATCCCATAAAGTGGCTCAGCGATTCGAGGACGGCTTTTACATCCCCTTCGGTCAGCGAAGTCGCTTGTTGTATTTCTTTAGCGAGATAGTCGGTGTCGATATGCTGAAAGTTGACTACCCGTGCGTGGTAGAGTTCTTTGTCTTCTTCGTCCTTGGGGTTGGGAGACTTGTAGAGTTCAAATTGTATTGCCATGATACTGTTTATTGTATTTTATTTCTTTTTCTTCTTCTTTGTTTCGGCTGTCAGTTTCTTGATACTGTCAAAATATGCTTCTTCTACAGGCGACAGGGTTTTGACATGATATTTTTGGTATTCGCCCAGCGCTTTTTGTTTGGCTTGTTCGTGAGAGATCGTGCCTGTGTTCTGCAAAACTTGCTCTCCGGTGGTCGATAAGATGAGGTCCAGGTGATGTATATAGTCCGACATATACATGGGCGAACGTTTGATGGCTTGTATTTCTGCGAAGTCGAAGTATCCGGAAACCAGGTTGTTCAGTATCTTCAGTTCCTTTTCATTGAGATAGTTTTTAGCTATCAGTACATCTTCTTTCCGGGGTTGTTCGCCGGGAAATGTGGTCAGTCCCATAAATGGCTTTTCTGCATCGGCTCGTTCGAAGATCACTTCTGCTGCTGTGTGGCCGTGGGCGGCATAGTGTAACTTATTCTGCACGATTTTGAAAAAACGGATGGATTCGTCTGCCTTTGGGTCATAATCTACACTGGTGGCATACAAGTCAAGAACCTGACGGTAGAGTACTTTTTCAGATGAACGGATGTCGCGTATACGGTTGAGTAGTTCGTACCAGTAACCGCCGCCGCCCATTTCTTTCAGACGTTTGTCGTCCATGGCGAAACCTTTGATCAGATATTCTTTCAGACGTTCGGTGGCCCAGCGGCGGAAGTGGGTGGCTTGTAGGGAGTTGACTCTATATCCGACTGATATGATGGCATCTAAATTATAAAACTGTGTCTTATAATTTTTTCCATCGCTCGCAGTATGTTCCAAAATGGAACTAACTGAATTTTCTTCTAATTCTCCACTTTCAAAGATATTTTTCAAATGCTTTGTGATAGCCGGTCTTTGTACACCAAACAGATTGGCTATTTGTTGTTGTGACAGCCAAACGTTCTCATTCTCCAAACGGACTTCAAGTTGTGTCCTTCCGTCTTCTGTCCGGTATATGATGATCTCACCGTTGTTTTTCTCTATTTCGTCCATTGCTTTACATCGTTATAACATATTCGTCGTTTCTTGTTTGTTATAAAGATATAGCTACTTTTGATCCGCAAAACTAATCATTAGTTTCCGGACTTGGACAGAACTTGGGTTATATAGTGATTGCCTGCTTGCTGTCAAGCGTTCATACATAAGTTATCCTGCCTTTATCTTTGGTTTATGATGCCTGCATTGTTGGATGAAGGTGCTTGCATCATTAGTTGTTCACGGCCGTGGTAAATGTTGCTCACGGCCGTGAAGAGCGTTGATTACGGCCGTGGTAAGAGCTGATCACGGTCGTGAACAACTAGCTATATCAGTAGCAAAGATAAACTATAATAGGGAGATAAACAAAGTATCCCTGCTTCTTTTGGGTATTCGTGCAGCTTGTTCTTTGTGCAGAGGCAATAAGAAGGGGAAATCATTCTTGTATCTCGTGCGATGAAGGAACATAGTCTGTTGGCTGTAGACGATTTTGTTCATCTCCCTTCTATTTACTCATTTTACTTCCTTAATGGTATTCTTATTAGGAAAATATGCCTATATTTGTGGCGTATCTTCTAAAAAAGATATGTTTTATTGATTTGGAGATAACGTTTTTATTATCTGTGATGAGAAATCTGGCACATTTAGCACTAGCAGGTAATAGGCGGTCAGTCTCCACGTCCACATTGTATATATATTTGTTATATATCTCAATGGGCGTGGAGCTATTGCTTATTATTCTAGTGCGGGCTTGCCAGAGCCTCTCATGAGATAGTATAGTAATAGTTTCTGCGCCTTCTTTTTGGAGATACGCAAATACACAAACAAATAAAAAATAGTAGTGATGAATGATTCTACTTGTCCCCGTCCCTGCCTGATGAAGCTTGATTTACAAAGCTCCACCAATAAACTTGCCTTTTTGAAAGACAACTGGCCCAGCTTTGGACAGATTGAGAGTATCGACCGATTATCGGAAACAGAATTACGATGTACCCTTTGCCTGCTGGATGTGGTGCTGGCTGCTTTGGCTAAAGATGAATGCTTCTGTCCGAATCGGGAAATCATTCGTTTGGTATTGACACGTACCTATGTGCAGAATAGGTGTGAGCTATGCGAGACAGAAGAAATACGTTCGAAGTTGGTGAAGGGCTTTTGTACAAGGGAGAAGAAGAACGGATTGAGCAGGAAGAACAATATCCGGAGAAGAGGGATTTCTGTTTTTTATGGTGCCATATTGCGTATGCTATCTCTATTCTCCTCCTTCAGGAAGGAGGAGAATAGAGATACTACCGACTTTTAGTCAGCCTCATCGGAAGCTCCGATGAATAAGGAGTTTGACGACCAATGGTGAAAGATGACAGATGAAAGCTCGTTTTTTCGCCAGGAAGTGATTGTGTTTATTCTACTACTATTTGTTTATCTTTATACTGGAAGTGTGCGATGCCTAAATCATTCAGTACATTCAGTAGAGTCTTTATCGGAACATTCCGGCTGAAACGGAAATGGACTCGTTTGTGTAAAAGGTCTGCAGAATGGCAGATGACGCTGATATTATACCAGGTCCCTATATTTTGCAGTACGGTTATCATTTCGGTGTTGTCATAATAAAACTCATCTTTGGTCCATCCTTCTTTTTCTGTCCGTGTGGCTTTCGCCAGACGAATGTCGCCGTTTGTGGTCAGTGTGGCACATTGTCCGGGTACTATTTCTTTCTCAATGGGAGAGGCTGCTTTGCCGACCTTTACTCGTCCTTGATACAGGGTGACGGCGGGGGCATTGCCGGGATAGGCATTTACGTCGAATACGGTGCCCAGCACTTGTGTCTGCATTTTGTCGGCAGAGACGATGAAGGGGCGGTGGGCGTCTTTGGTTACTTCGAAGCGTGCTTCTCCGGTGAGGTTTACGGTGCGGCTTCCCTGAGAGGAAAACTCTTTGGGGTATTCCAGACGGCTGTTTGCACTTAAAAGGACGTGACTTCCGTCCTCCAATGTGAGGCGGGTGGTCGTGGCGGGCGGGGTAGATACGATGATTCTGCCGTTCTCTTCGATAGTGGTAATTTGTTCCGGTGCATGGAGGGCGGTGAAGATTTCGATGTTCTGCAGGATGCTGTCCTTGTCCGTGATGTGCCAAGGGGACCAAAGTAACAATAACAGGGCGATGGCTGCTGCCACACCACCGGATAGACAGATGCGGAGATAAAGTTTGCGTTTCTGCTGTGCCTGCCGTTGCAGGAATGTGGTCCATTCTTCCCGGACTTCGTCCGGCAGAGGCAGATCACCCAACGCTTCACCAAAGGCATTTTGCAGACGGCGTATTTCCGCGTTTTCGGAGAACGGGGTTTGGTCGTCTGTTGCCACTTCACAATTGTCGCTGTCTGCCAGCCTGCAACTGTCGTTGTCTGCTGTCAGTCCGTAGCCGGAATCTTCTTCTTTGCTGGTACGTTTTTCTTTTTCTTCCATAGCGTGTCCTCCTTCTTTATTCTTTCATGGCTTCGCGTAGTGTACGCAATGCTTTGGATATATGTTTTTTTACCGTGTCGGGACTGATGCCGAGTTGTTGGGCGACTTCCCGATAGGTGAGATGTTCGTAATAGCATAGCCGCAGGATGGTGCAAGTCGGTTCCGGCAGGCTTCGGGCTATCGTTTCCGCTTTCTGCAACAGTGCTTCGTGTTCCCGATAGTTACTTTTTACATCGGCCAGCGTCGCTTCGTAGAGTGCTTTCGCATTGTCCCGTTCCACTTGCAGATGCTTCATCCGGTTGAGGCAGGTGTTGCGGACTGCTGTATAAATCCAGCCTCCGCGGTCGGCCTCGTCCAATTGGTCGAAGTGTTTCCAGGCCTGTTCCATTACTTCGCTTACGATGTCCCGTGCTTCCTCTCCGTCGCCCATCAGTTGTGAGGCGTAACGGACCATTCGCGGGTACATTTCCGTAAACATTTGCCCGAAGGCCTCTCGTTTTGTCTGGTTTTTATGGAACAGGAACATTCTTTATCTGGATTCTGAAGCTGCAAAAATAGTACTTTTCCCCGAGTTCGACTAAAAAATCAGTAGTAACCTAAGTAGGGGGCTGATTAAAAAGTCGGTAGTAACTTTAATGTGTTCACCTACCACCTCCCCCTACGGGTACTCCTCCTTCCCGAAGGAGGAGATTGGGAATACTATTGACTTTTTAGTCAGCCTCTCTTGTGATGGAACCGACTTGTTGGTCATCTTTGTGAAACCGGGAATTACAAACGTGACTTTTCGCTTGCTCCGGCTCCGGTTCCTTTATATTTGCTCTTTGTGGCGTTGAACTGATAGCTCAGCCGGATACCGAAGCGCTGCTGATCTAAGTAATCACGGTTGGAACTGAAGGTACGGTCGCCATAGATGGTGAAGTATCTGTGGGCGGTGTGAAAGAGGTCTTTCGCGGTTAGCGATACTTTCAGCGCCTGGTCTTTCAGGAACGATTTGGTCAGTTGGGCATCTACTCTTCCTTCGGTTTTCCAGATGGCGTAACTTTGTTTGGCGCCGGGCGAAAGTACTCCTTTGATGTTGAAGAACCAACCTTTTGTCAAAAATGAAATAGAATCGCGGTTCATTCCAGTTTTGGGTGATGCCTATGGAGGTTGCGTGAGAGTTGAACCAGTCAATACCGGTGGTGAACTGAGGTTGCCAGATGCCGATCTTTGGCGAAAGGACGATGCTGCCTCCGTATCGGTTGGTATGCGGAATGCTTGCCATGCCGAACAGCAATACACCGGGGTGATTGATGTCGTCATACGGGCGGGTGTAGCTGGTGTACATATTCCAGCAATGGTCGTAGCTGAGGCTGAAGTTGACCCATTTCCATCCGGCATCAAAGAAAGTCGCACGATGTATCTGGGGGACGAGAAACGGATCTCCGCTCCGGTAGGAGTATTTGTTCTGATAGGTGATGGCGCTGGTGAGCATATCATAGCTGGGACTGTATTTCAGCGTACGGTGAGAAAGGGCGAAGAACCAGTTGCCGGAAGTGTATCTGATGCTGACTACCGGTATCCAGTCGCGATAGGTGGGGCTTTGGTCGTCTTGGTGAATCCCTTTCTCGTAGTAATCTGTTTGTTGAAATTCATAGCGCAGTCCGGCAAGGATGTTGAACTTTCCCAATGACAGGCTGTAGTCGATGAATCCGGAGAGCATCGTTTGTTTGATGCGGTCGTCGGCATCGGTGGAGAAACCGCTTTGGAGAAATACATCGTGGCGGTTGGTGAATGTCTCTTCTGTGCCGAAACTGAGTTTGCCTTTCCAGAGTGGGGCGGTGAGCAGCAGTTTGGCGTGGCGGCATAGAGGTGGTTGCGTACGCGGTTGCTCGAAGTGGCGTCTTCGGTTCCGTTGTTTTCGGCATATTGACGGATGCGGTCCCGGCCGTACAGGTAGTCGGCGTTGAAGTCGATGTTCCATTTGCCGAAAGTGCCGTTGTAGTATCCGTTGGCTGCCTGCCACCAGCCGGTGTGGGCATCTGTTTGGCGGAGAGCGTGCAGGTGGTCTACTTCTTTGCCGTCTTGTAGGATGAGGGTTGTCCCTTCATTGGTAGTATGTGCATTGCCTATGTTCGTGCCGGGCATGTAGCGCATGCCGAATGATTGGTCTTCGTCTATTTCGTAGTTGAATCCCAGTTCGCCGTTGAAGGTGCGATAGGTTTGTTTGCTTTTGTCCTCTGTCGATTGGTTCCAGTTGGATGAAGCATAAATGTCCTGGCTGGAGGTGCCCGTTCTGTAATTGTTGATTTCCGCAAAGTCGCCTTTTACGAAAATATCCAGTCCGCCGGTACGGTAGTTCAGGGATATGCCTTCGTTGCCGATCGGTTCGCGTCCTTGCGAGTAGTCGGTGTAGAAACTGCCGCTCATTCCCTGTCCGCGTTTGCGGATGGTGCGCAGACGGATGACGGCGCCTACCGAAGAGCCATATTGTACGCCCGGTGTGGTGATGATTTCTGCCGATAGTATTTCATTGGCTTGCAGACGGTCCAGTTCGGTCTTGTCTCTAACCTTGCGGCCGTTGATATAGATTTCAGGAGTTCCTCTGCCCAGTACGGTAAATTCTCCGTCCGAGCCGGTGACAAAAGGGAGGTGGGAGATCATTTCTTTGGCCGATCCCATCAGTGAAAGGGGCGTTCCGGCTATATTGGCCTTCAACGTTCCGTCTTTGCGTTCTATCAGCGGGCGGGAGGCGGTGATGACTACTTCTTTCAGTAGCTCTGTGTCGGGTTGCAGGCGGATGGTGTTTTGTTGCCGGCAGGGGATGATTTGCGGGCGGTATCCTATGTAGGTCGCTTTCAGCAGACAGTCTTCTCCCGCTACCGGGGGCAGATGGAAGGAGCCGTCTTCTTCGGTCACGCTTCCGGCAAGGAAACTGGAATCGGCGGCAAGGGCGAGAATGTTGACAAAGGGCAGGGGGGCTCCTTTTTCGTCATATACATTGCCTTCTATGGCGATGGCTTTGTCCGACTTCTTCCGCTGCACGACGAAATACTCTTCCCGTTCGATGCAAAGGAAGGGTTTGCCGGCCAGTACAAGGTCGATGGCTTCGCGTTCCGTCTTTTCGCGGATGCTGACGGTCACCCGATAACTTTCTGTTCCGTTGTAGGTGAAGAGGATGTTTTTTCCTCCTGCCTTTTCCAACTGCTTCAGTGCTTCGGGCAGGCTTTCGTTCTTTAGCTCTAGTGAGAATTTCTTGATGGCGGTCTGCGCCTGCAGAGGGGAAAGGGCAAAAAATAAACCGTATCCCATCAGTAACCAGCTGATTGCTGTCCAAGTAAAACCAAACTGTCGTATCATACTTCTGTTTTAATGATTTTACTTATACTACAACCAAGGTGTCTGATCGGGTACGGTTTATCCGTTTTATTTTTCGATGTTTATTTCAACTTCTTCTGATACTCTCCCGAACGGAGGATTTCCAATGCTTTCTGCACGCTTTCGTTCGTTGTATTCATGACGCGGAAATATTCGTTCATATCCCAGAGGTCGCGGGCTATCAGTGCTTTGAGCTGTGTCTTGATCAGCGGAAGTGCCTTCTGATACTGCTCTTCGTTAAACTTCACCCCTTCTTTCTCACCCATTTCGCGGAGGGTGGCGAGCATATCGTCGTCAATAACAAACTTTTCGTTGAAGCTGTCGAACTTCTTATATTTATCGGCCAGTTCCTTGCGGTGGTCTTCGATGAATTTCATTGTGAATTTGATGATGACTCCTTTGCCGACCAGTTTCCGGTGATAGTCCGTGTAGAGTGTCGTATCAATCGGAACGAAGTAGTCCGGCATGATGCCACCTCCGCCGTAGACGGTACGTTTCAGTTTCTTGGTCTGCACTTTCAATGAGTCGGGGAAGTGGATGCTGTCGGCATTCATCAGTTCTCCGTGGTTGAAGCGGTCTATCAGGTCTTTATTGTAATCGGTCGAGCTGTCATAAGGCTTTTGGATGCAACGACCGGCAGGGGTGTAGTACCGTGCAATGGTCAGTCGGATCATGGAGCCGTCCGGCAGGTCGATAGGACGTTGCACCAGTCCTTTGCCGAAAGAACGTCGGCCTACGATGATACCTCTGTCCCAATCCTGCACTGCGCCGCTCACGATTTCGCTGGCGGAAGCGGTGTATTCGTCTACCAGTACGATGAGGCGGCCGTCACGGAACTCTCCGTTTCCTTTGGCGAAGAACTCGCTGCGCTGTGCGGTCCGGCCTTCGGTGTAAACAATCAGTTCCTTCTGTCCGAGGAATTCGTTGGCAAGGTCGATGGCGGCGTTCAGATATCCTCCGCCGTTGCCTTGCAGGTCGAGGATGAGGTCTTTCATGCCTTGCTTTTGCAGGTCTTTCATTGCTTTCTTAAATTCTTCGGCGGTGGTTGCGCCAAAGCGGTTGATGCGGATGTATCCGATCTTTGGCTGAATCATGTAGGAAGCGTCGAGACTCAGGATAGGTATCTTATCTCTTTTCACGGTGAACACGAGCGGGTCTTGTACTCCACGGCGGACGATGGTCAGGTTGACTTTCGAACCTTTCGGGCCACGCAGGCGCTTCATGATATCTTCCGTGCTCATTTTTACTCCTGCGATGGCGGAGTCGTTGACGGCAATGATGCGGTCGCCGGCAAGGATGCCCACTTTCTCGGAGGGGCCGTTGCTGACGGGTTGTACGACGAGCAGGGTGTCCTCGATCATCTGGAACTGTACGCCGATGCCTTCGAAGTTGCCTTGAAGCGGTTCGTTCATCTTCTTCACTTCTTCGGCATCCGAGTAAGTGGAGTGCGGGTCGAGCTGTGCCAGCATCTTGATGATAGCTTCTTCTACCAGTTTGTCTTCATCTACTTTGTCTACGTAGAAGTTGGAAATTGCGAATTCCGCCATTTGGAGTTTGCGCATGGCGGCAGAGCCGAAACTTTGGGCCTGTGCAGCAGACGTTGCCAACAGATAAACCAGGAGGGCGTATACTTTAATCTTCTTCATCATCATTAATTATTATTTCAAGTTTCGCAAGTTACCTTTGCGTTATCCAAACTATCTTCATTCCCCTGAGGCTGACTTTAAAGTCAGCCTCAATAGAGATACTACCGACTTTCAATTTATCTCCATTCCTTCGGGGATAAACTGGCTGATATCTTTGTTGTAAGTCAGCAGCTCGCGTACAATCGTTGAGCTGACGCAGGTCAGTTCCGGTTCTGTGAAGAGCAGGATGGTTTCGATGCCCGCCAGTTTGCGGTTAATGTCGGCAATCGTTTCCTCGTACTCGAAATCCTTGACCGTGCGGATGCCGCGAACGATGAATTGTGCTTCTACCTGTTGGGCAAAGTCTATCGTCAGACAGTCGTAAGACATCACTTTGATGCGGGGATTGTCCTTGTAGAGATTCCGGATCATTTCTTCTCTTTTCTCGATGGGGAAATAGGTATTCTTGTTTTCGTTGATACCGATCCCGATGATTATCTCGTCCATAAAGGTGAGTGCACGTTCCACTACCGAATAATGACCGATGGTGAAGGGGTCGAATGTACCCGGAAATATTGCTTTTCTCATGATGCCAAGTCTTCTTCTATAACCAGATTGTCTATAATAAAGTTCTGTCGTTCCATTGTATTCTTGCCCATGTAGAACTCCAGCAGTTCTTTTACGGCATCTGTCTTACGCAATGTCACTTGTTCCAGGCGCATATCCTTGCCGATAAAGTGCTTGAATTCGTCCGGTGATATTTCTCCCAGTCCCTTGAATCGGGTGATTTCCGGGTTGGGGCTTAGTTCGTTGATGGCGTTCACCCGTTCGTCCTCGCTGTAGCAGTACACCGTTTTCTTCTTGTTGCGCACGCGGAATAACGGCGTTTGCAGAATATATACGTGACCTTTCTTGATGAGGTCGGGGAAGAATTGCAGGAAGAACGTGATGAGCAGCAGACGGATGTGCATACCGTCCACATCGGCATCGGTGGCAACGATCACTTTGTTGTAACGGAGTCCTTCTATGCCGTCTTCTATATTTAACGCAGCTTGCAGCAGGTTGAACTCTTCGTTTTCGTAGACTACCTTTTTCGTCAGTCCGAACGAGTTCAGCGGTTTACCGCGAAGGCTGAATACTGCCTGAGTGTTTACGTCACGGCTTTTGGTGATGGAACCGCTCGCCGAGTCTCCCTCGGTGATGAAGATGCAGGAGTCTTCTTCCATTCCTTTCCCTTTCGGGTCGTTGAGGTGGATGCGGCAGTCGCGCAACTTGCGGTTGTGCAGGTTGGCCTTCTTGGCACGTTCGCGTGCCAGCTTCGTGACGCCTGCGATGGCTTTCCGTTCCTTTTCCGATTCCTGTATCTTTTGCTGCATTACTTCCGCTACGTCCGCGTTTTTGTGCAGGAAGTTGTCTACTTCCAACTTGATGAAGTCGCCTACGTATTTGTTGACTGTCACGCCGCCGGGAGTCATGTTGGTAGATCCCAGTTTCGTTTTGGTCTGGCTTTCGAAGATCGGCTCTTCCACATTGACGGCGATGGCGGCAACCAGTCCGTTACGGATGTCGGTATAGTCCATGTTCTTGTTGAAGAACTCTTTGATGGTACGGGCGATATGTTCTTTGAAAGCACTCTGATGGGTACCCCCCTGTGTGGTGTGCTGACCGTTGACGAAGGAGTAATATTCTTCTCCGTACTGTCCGGTGTGAGTGAAGGCGATTTCGATGTCTTCTCCTTTCAGGTGGACGATGGGATAGAGGCCGGTTGCCGTCATGTTGTCGTTCAGCAGGTCTACCAGACCGTTGCGCGACAGGATGCGGTGACCGTTGTAAATGATGGCGAGTCCCGTGTTGAGGTACGTATAGTTACGCAACATGGTCTCGATAAATTCGGGCTTGAAGCAGTAGTTGACGAACAGCGTATTGTCCGGTTCGAAGAAGATAAAGGTTCCGTTGTCCTCTTCGGTGTCCTGCGTCACGTCGGTCTGCAGGTTTCCTTTGGAGAATGTGGCGATACGCACTTTACCGTCACGGTAACTGCGTACTTCAAAACGAGAGCTCAATGCGTTGACGGCTTTCACACCGACACCGTTCAGTCCGACGCTTTTCTTAAATGCCTTGCTGTCGTATTTACCACCCGTGTTCAGTACGCTTACGGCTTCTACCAGCTTTCCCTGCGGGATGCCTCGTCCGTAGTCGCGTACGCTGACGCGGAGGTTCTCTTCAACGGTAATTTCGATTTTCTTACCGGCTTGCATTTTGAACTCGTCGATACTGTTGTCAATGACTTCTTTGAGGAGGACATAGATTCCGTCTTCGGCGTGCGCGCCATCGCCCAGCCTACCGATGTACATACCGGGGCGTGTGCGCACATGTTCCATGTCGCTCAGGTGGCGGATGTTGTCGTCAGTGTACTCTACTGCATTGTTGTTGTCTACAGATATCAATTCGTTCTCTTCCATAGCTGTTATTTAATCTCTTTGGTGAACGCACGGCGGCGCTTATGTTGCTTAGTCTCAAAGTAATCCCATTGTGCCTGAACTTTTCCGTTCAGTTCCAGTTCGGGGTTGCTTTCCGCAAAGATAAAACCTAATTTTTGATAAACCGGAATTAAATCGGAAAATAACAAAGCGTTAACACCTTTTGCAGGGCCTCGGCAAGAGACGGCATGGAGATGCCTACGCATACCAGCTTGTCGTCGGCGTCGGTAATGAGGGTAACCATCCGTAAGTCGAGAATCGGGAGATACATCTTTACGTACTGGTTGATTTGCCGTTGCGTCAGCGGGGAGTAGCCGTAGAGCGGGCTGTATGCTTCGTTCATCAGTTCGAAGATTTCCTGTCCGTAGTCTTTGGCTATTTTTCTTCCGGAGGTGTATTTCTTTATCTTCAGGTTGTATTTTCGTTGAATCAGTTCGGAGATACGCTTGTGCTTGTCGGGGATGGCATCGGGGATGTAGATTTTGTATTCCACCCAGTCGGCGTCTTTCTCGAAACCGAGTCTCTCCATGTGTACGGGGTAGTACGGGTGGTTGTAGATAGTAGCCATTGTGCTGAGTTGGTCGAATCCTTCGATCAGCATTCCTTCCGCATCGAAATCGGTGAATCCCAGAGGACCTGTGATGTGGGTCATGCCGCGCTCTTTTCCCCAGTCTTCGACGGTCTTGATGAGTGCGGATGATACTTCGGGGTCATCAATGAAATCTATCCATCCGAAACGGACGTTCTTGCATTCCCACTTTTCGTTGGCACGGTTATTGATGATAGCGGCCACACGACCTACGATTTTGTCGTCCCGGTATGCCAGGAAGTAATCTGCTTCACAGAACTCGAATGCCGCATTCTTCTTTTTGTTGAATGTGTTGAGCATATCGTCGTAAAGGTCGGGCACGGAATATGGATTGCCCTTATACATTCTGTAATTAAAGCGAATAAACTTCTTAAGTTCTCTCTTTGTAGAGACTTTCTTGATTGTAATAGCCATATCTCGTATTTATGATTGAGGGGCAAAGATACGTGATAATCTTTAAATTACAACGCTGCGGGTGGAGAAAACTGCGTGAGGCGGGATGTACTTTATTCTTCTGCCGCTTTTGACGACAGGCAATAAACATTACCCGCAAAGTCGCAAACAATCATCCTGTTTCCCGATACTGCTACTGTGGAGAAAACTGGTGCTCCGAAGTACAACTTGTCTTTGATAATCCCTGTTGACTGGTCGATAGCGTATAAATACCCGTCGGAAGCTCCGATATAGACTATTCCTTGTGAAGATACAGGGCTTGTTTCTACTGCTGCCTGTGGCGTAGAAGAATAAGGAGCAGTGTATACAAGAGAAGGTAAAGTCTCGGCTCTCCATTTGATGAAAAGAGTCGGTTTGTCGAGAGCGAAGATTCCACGGTCTGCGCTGCCGAAGATAATCTCATGTTCGGTGACAAGCGGGGTAGATGTCACGTCCAGGTTGGCGGACAGTTCCTTTTGCTGGAGTACTTTACCGGTTTGAGGTTCTATCAGGAAAAAGCTTTTGGAGGAGATGATCCATAATTTTCCGTCTTTGTAGACCGGAGAGGCACCTCGGTTGCCGAGTCCGTTGTCCGAGAGTTTCCAGAGTTGTTTGCCAGTGCGGATGTCGTTGCCATACAGTCCTCCCCATTGGGTGCCACTGATTAGTACGTCTCCGGCGATGGTTAACGTGGTGGTCGAGCCTTCCCGTTGTTTCCAGTCCGTGTTGGTCCATATCACTTTTCCTGTTTTCAGGTCGTAGGCTGAAAGTCCGGCGCCGATTCCGGCATAAACGATTCCTTTGTCAACTGTCAGTCCTTCGCTCAGATAGGGATAGTTCTTTAAGTTGATGTATTGTTGCCACAGTGGTTTTCCGGATGCTGCGTCGAGGGCGTACAGATTGCAGGAGGCATCCTGGGCTACAACGATTTCATTTTCGCAGGCAATCGTATTCTTTACCGAGTTTTCCGTGCGGAACTTCCATAGCTGTTTGCCGGAATGGAAGTCGAATGCACAAATATAGGTGTTGAGCGACGTGTTATCATCGGTAGTGGCAATGAATACTTTTTGTCCGACGATGAGGGGGGAGGCCATGAAGATGTTACTTCCTGTGTTCGCTGTCCATTGTAGTTGCAGGGGGAGTTTGATTTGGGAGTCATTTATTCCGCCGGAATGACTTGCATTTTGAAGTAGGGTGTTCCAGTCTTTTCCCGTGATAGTGACCGGTTTAAAATCTTTCTGATAAAGGAACTGGCTGGTGGCAGTCGCTTCCTTTCCGTCGTTGAAGGATGAAGTCACTGTCAGGTTCAGTTTCTTTCCGTTTTCGTTAGCAGGTATTTGAATATTTCCGCTCCAGTTCCAGTCGGTGAGGGGCGACAGGTTGCCTTTGGCTATTTCCCGGTTGTCTTCCGGATTGTTCAGCACATAAGACACGGACGATGTTTTTGCCTGTGAGTTATAGGTGTTGATGGAGACCGGAAGCTGATTGCCGGTTTCCGGATGTATGGGGGCTGCTTGATTCTTCATCGGAGAAACGATAGCGATTTGCGGTTCGATGAAAGTATAACGCAGTTGTGAGGTGAGGTGATCGTTGGCATCTATCTTTATGTCTCTGAATGAAGAAGGGGAGTGATCGATGCCTCCTTTGTCCGGTGTGCCGGTGCAGATGGTATAAATGCCTTTCTGATTGCGGACGTAGTTGTAGTGCATATGTCCGTAGATTTGTGCTTTCGTGTTGAACGTACAGAGGTCGAGGATATCCTTTTCGTCTGCCTTGAATACGAAGTTATCGCCGGAAGTAAACAGGTCGTGGTTAAAAAGAACAAGCGCCTGATCTTTCTTCATCAGGGCGAGGTCATTCTTCAGCCAGTTGTATACATCCCTTTGCGTGTAATCGGTCGGGTTGTCTCCGTGGTCGATGGGAGTAACGACATAATGCACGTTGCCGACATCGAACGAATACCATGTCGGGCCATAAATCGATTCATAAAGTTCTTCGCTGTAGTTGCCTTTCACCAGGTCGTGGTTGCCTATGCAGTAATAGACGGGGCAGTCCATTGTTTGTGCATTCACAATTTGATTGTGCACTGTGAGTCCCGGTTCGTAGCAGATGTCTCCGGTATGAATCAGAAAAGCCGGTTGTTCGTTCTTTATGTATTGTTGTAAGTCGGTGACCCAACGCCCCACTCCTCCGGTCACTTCCGTGTCGGTAATTTGGATAAAGGAGTGTTCTCTGGTCTTGGTCCGTTCGCTTTCGGTCACTATAAAATCATAGCTTTTTCTGTCTTCCTTGACAGGGAGGTAGAATTGTTGTGTCTCGAATCCGGCAGGTGTAGTAATACTGATAAATCGGGTTTTCTCGAATCCCGATAAGGAGAACCGGCCTTTTTTATCTGTTTTTACTACGTTCATTCCGTCTGTTACCATCACTCCCGCCAGCGGTTTGTCTCCTTTGTCGAATGTGCCCGATTGATTGGTATCGACATAGACGGTTCCTTTAAATTGTGCGCACAGCGGAAGATATAGTAAAAATGACAAGAGTATTACGGATAGTCTTTTCATGATCGGTTCTCTGTTTTATTAGGCACGGATGACACGGATTAACGCGGTTTTTAATTGACCGATCTCTTAAATCCGTGAAATCCGTGTCATCCGTGCCTAAATTTATGATATAAATTAATTATGCTGATACTTATCGTATTTGTTTCATCTCTTCGTTGTATCTCGCTTCCTCCTTACACAAAGGCTTGTACCAGGTCTTTCTTAATATCAGCGTGGTAATCAGAAGCAAGGCGATAGAACTCCAGAGTCCTAATTGTTCGCGGACAACGAGGTACATCGGGATGATGGTAAGCGTACATTGCCAGATGATTCCTATCGCCACATTGAAGGCATCCCTTTTGAAGTTTTTATTCGCCTGAATATGCGGGTAGCGGGCGATTGCTTTCTCCTGAATCGGTTTCCACCATCCCCACGGGCGTACATTGACATAGAAGTTGATCAGAGTCTCTTCATCTGTAGCCGGAGCGCTGTAAGTCCCGATGATACATCCGATCAGAGAGACGCCGAACAGTACGGGGAAGAAATAAAGTACCCATGCATCCGGAACGGTAAATTTCATCACAATAGCTGCCACTACTCCGGCAGTCATTCCCCAGAAGTAACCTTCACCGTTGAAACGCCACCAATGCCATTTCAGTACGTTGGCTGCGATGTATCCTCCGAACAGTGCACCTACAATCCACTGGAAGATTTCATTGATATCTTTCAGGAAGAATCCGATGACAGTGCTCACCACCACTACTGCCACAGAGATGACATAGCTGCTGCGTATCTGTGTTTTCACACTCGCTTTCGGGTTGATGTATTTCAGATAAATATCATTCACGATATATGCGGGGGCTGCATTGACGGTAGAGGCAAAGGTCGACATAAAAGCTGCCAGTAGTCCTGCCAATAATAATCCTGCAAGTCCTGCCGGAACATATCGTGTGATCAGATGGGGAAGAATCGTCTCAAAGTCTGTGCGGGTCACTTCCATCTGTGTCAGTCCGCCGTCTTCCTTGAAGAAATAGATGGCAAGTAATGCAAATCCCATAATC
>QWCY01001790.1_pt1 | contig 32046 bp, 34 predicted proteins | sample 1972631 | NCBI WGS metagenome assembly QWCY01 (sample SAMN09866696, study PRJNA288562) | Human gut metagenome isolate pre1_stool, whole genome shotgun sequencing... | isolation source: gut | host: Homo sapiens | place: USA: California
CTTCTGCTGCTCTTTTTAATATTCCATTGTCTCCACTTAGTGCTGTTATGGTTATTCCTGATAGTATTAGTAATACTATTATTGTTATTACTAGGGTTATTATTGTGATTCCTGTTTCACTTTTATATGTTTTTCTACTTTTTTTGTATTTTTCCAATTTATTTTTTTCTTTTATTTGTGCTTGTGTAGTCATTATTTTGTTTCCCCCTCTTTTTTTATAAAAATTTTTCCAATATTTTTGTTATTATTTTGTACATTTTTTTTATTTGTATACTTGTCTAAAGTAGTATTTTCCGTAAAACTTCACACTTTTTTATTTTATTATCAATATACTATCATTATTGACAAAAAAGTGCAATACTTTTGTCAGGTATTTTTTAAAAAGTTTTTGTGTCATAATATATAAAAAATTGTTGGAGGATTTATTATGTTTGATATTTCAAAATACAAAAAAAGTAATGTAAAAATTTCTATAAGATTACCTGAGAATATTAATGATATCTTAAAGTTGATTGCTAAGAAGGAAAAGATGAGTTTTAATAATGTTATTGTTAGCTGTATTCAAAATTCATTGGATCAACTTGATTTAGATGCTTATTTTAATGGAAGTGATGACAGTAAAAAAACTGATGGTACTGATCAAAATAAAAATAAAAATCAAGGTAAGGATAATAAAGATAATAAAAATAATAGTAATGGTAATGATAAACTTGATAATAAAAAAGAAAATGATAAAAATGAACATAAAAAAGATGATGATGATGGTGATAATGGCAATTTAAGAAAAGATGCTTAATTTTCTTTTTTTATTAAAATCTAATACTTGTTTATTATATTTTAATATTTTTATATGAAAAATTTTTTATAATAGATTTTTTATAATAGATTTTTTTATAATTACTTATTATATGTATTACAGAACAAAAGCGGACATTAATAACATTTGCACTATTTAGAACATTTTAAAGTCCGCGTATTTGTTCGTGCGCGAAAATTTATGAAATAAATTTTCTGTGAAAACAGTATTTTCATGAGTAAAATACTGTTTTTTATTGCTTATATATGAAATTTCAAAGTCAAATATACTTTTATATCAATTTTCTTTGGTTTTTATATATTATTGTGATATAAATGTATATATGTGATTAAATTTACAAGTTTTTGAAATGTTATGTGGTTTATTAAACTTCTTTGGTTTTGAGATGAAGTGCCTATATTGTGAAATGTTTATATTTAGTCTTTTCCATTTATTTTTAACAATTTAAATATTTCTACAACAACTATTGGTGATAGTATCAAGCATATTAGTTCTATTATATTTTGTTTTGGTAATACTGGTATACTAAATATGTTTCTTAATTCTGGTATTAGTAATATTATAAATACTAGCGCTGCTGATATTAGGACTGCTCCTATTAATTTTTTATTGTTAAATATTTTTGTTTTGAATATTGATTTTTTATTGTTTCTTACATTAAATACGTGTGTTAGTTCTGATAATGCTAATGTAATAAATGCCATTGTTTGCCCTACTTCTATTTTAGATTGTTCTAATGTTAAGTCTCCTATTGGTTCTGTTGTAGTTCCTAATCCTATCATAAATGCTGCTAAAGTTAGCCCTCCTATCATTATTCCTTGGTATATTACACGCCATGTCATTCCCTTTGTGAATACTCCTTTTTTTGTGTCTCTTGGTTTTCTTTTCATTATGTCTGCATTTGCTGGATCAAATGCTAGTGCTAGCGCTGGTAAAGAGTCTGTTACTAGATTTATCCATAAGATATGGATTGGTAGTAATATTTCTAAGTGATTTATGTCTGATATTCCAAACCATTTGGCTAATAGTGGTGTTAGCATTGTTGCTAAAAATAATACTACTATTTCTCCTACATTACTTGATAATAGAAATTGTATTACTTTTAGTATGTTGTCATATATTCTTCTTCCTTCTTCTACTGCTGAGACTATTGTTGCAAAGTTGTCGTCTGTTAGTATTACATCTGCCGCTTCTTTTGCAACATCTGTTCCTACTATTCCCATGGCACATCCTATGTCTGCTGTTTTTAATGCTGGACTATCGTTTACTCCGTCTCCTGTCATTGCTACTATTTCACCATTTTTTTGCCATGCTTTTACAATTCTTACTTTGTGTTCTGGTGATACTCTTGCATATACTGAATATTTTCGTACATTTTTTTCTAGTTCTTCGTCTGACATTTTTTCTAGTTCTATACCTGTTATTGCTTCATTTTCGTTTTCTAAAATTCCTAAACTTTTTGCTATTGCTGTTGCTGTAATTTTGTGGTCTCCTGTAATCATTACCGTTTTTATTCCTGCTGTTTTACATTTTTCTACTGCTATTTTGGCTTCTTCTCTTGGTGGGTCTATCATTCCTACCATTCCTAGAAATGTTAAATTGTTTTCTATATCTTTCATTTCTTCTTTTGTTGGTTCGTGATCTATTATTTTATATGCACATCCTAATACTCGTAATGCTTCTTTTGCCATTTTTTCGTTTACGTTTTCTATTATTGAATGGTATTCTTTAAAGCTTTGTGTGTCTTGTTTTATTTCTCCTGAAATTTGGTATGAACTACATTTTTCTAGTAATTCGTCTATTCCTCCTTTTGTGTATACAATAAATTTGTCATTTACTTTGTTTACTGTTGTCATTAGTTTTCTTTCTGAGTCGAATGGAATTTCTTGTACACGTGGCATTCTTTCATATATACTTGGATCAAAACTTAGTTTGAATGCCATGTCTACTAATGCTGTTTCTGTTGGATCTCCTGTTAGTTTTCCGTCTGTGCTAACTTTTGTGTCATTGCATAGCATATTTGCATATATTAGTTCTGTTAGTTCTTTGTCTTTTAATTCTAATCTGTTTGTATTTTCTATTATTTCTATTCCTTTTTCTAAGTCGTCTATATTATATAGTTTTCCATTAAAAAATACTTTTTGTACTGTCATTTTGTTTTGTGTTAGTGTTCCTGTTTTGTCTGAGCATATAACTGTGCTGCTTCCTAATGTTTCTACTGCTGGTAATTTTTTTACAATGGCATGTTTTTTTACCATTTTTTGTACTCCTATTGCTAATACTATTGTTGATACTGCTACTAACCCTTCTGGTATTGCTGCTACTGCTAATGATACTGCTGTCATAAACATTTGTATTGCTTCTTTTCCTTGCATTAGTCCTACTACGAAAATCACTGCACATATTATTAATGCTACTATTCCTAATGTTTTTCCTAGTTGGTTTAATTTTTGTTGTAGTGGTGTTTCTTGCTTTTCTGTTTGATTCATCATTCCTGCTATTTTACCTACTTCTGTTGTCATTCCTGTTTCTACTACTATTCCTTTTCCTCTTCCGTATGTTATTAGACTTGATGAGAATAGCATGTTTGTGCAGTCTCCTATTCCTGTTTCTTTGTTTTCTATTGCTTCTGTGTTTTTTTCTACTGGTACTGATTCTCCTGTTAGTGAACTTTCTTGTGCTTTTAAGTTTACTGCTTCTATTATTCTTAGATCTGCTGGTATATAGTCTCCTGTGTCTAATACTACTATGTCTCCTGGTACTAATTCTTTTGCTGGTATTACTTTGATGTTTCCTTCTCTTATGACTTTTGCTGCATGGTCACTTAATTTTTGTAGTGCTTCTAATGATTTTTCTGCTTTTGATTCTTGTGCTACTCCTATTATTGCATTTACTATTACTACTATTAATATTATTATTGTGTCTGTAAATCCTTCTCCTTGTGATACGCCTACTATTCCTGATACTATTGCTGCTATTATTAGTACTATTATTGAAAAGTCTTTAAATTGGTCTAAAAATCTTTGTATTATACTTTTCTTTTTTGTTGCTTTTAGTTCGTTATATCCATATTTTTCTCGTCTTTCTTTGACTTGTTTTTCTGTTAGTCCTTTTTCTTTGTTGGTTTCTAGCTTGTTTTCTACTTCTTTTACTTTTTGTTGGTACCACTTTTTTTCTTCCATTCTAAATCACTTTCCTTTCTTTTTGTCTGCATTTTTCTTTTTTTGTTGTTTTGTGCTTTTCTTGTGCTTTTTTATTTTGTTATTTTAGTATTTTTTCTTATGTTTTTTTGTGTTTTAGTATTTTTTCTTGTGTTTTTTGTTTTTTAGCTTCTTCCTTTTTAGTTTGTTTATTTTTTTGTTTTGTATTCAAAAAAGACTTTTAAAGGAAATTTTGTTTTTTGAAATCTCCTTTAAAAGTCTTGCTTACTTTTTTGAAGTTTACTAACCAGATACTTTGTATCGCGACTGTTGATTAGTAATTTAAAGCTACTCCCTTTTAATTTATGTTATTTGGTGACCCCTACGGGAATCGAACCCATGATTCCACCTTGAGAGGGTGGCGTCTTAGCCGCTTGACCAAGGGGCCTTTTACATATACACATTGTGTACTATGTATTTATATCATGTTTTAGTTGATTAGTCAACACTAATCTTTAAAATTTCTTGTAATCTTTGTGTTTGTTTTGTTAAATATAAATAGCCTAATAGTGCTTCATACGCTGTTGCATACATGTATTCTTGTACATTCGCATTTTTTGGCAAATGATGGTTTTCTGCATTTCTTCCTCTTCTTACTATGTCTTTTTCTTCTTCTGTTAAATTGTTATAGATTCTTTTTAGTATTTCTGATTGTGCACTTGCTTTTACATATTTTATTGATTCTATGTGTAATGCGTGTGGTTTCATATATGTTTCATTTATTAATTTTGTTCTTATGTATAATTCATATACGCAGTCTCCTATATATGCCCATGTAAGTGGTGGTAATAATTTTACTTCTTGTATGCTACGACTTGTTTCTATAAATGATTCCATATTTTTCCTCTTTTCTTTTTTGGTTGTATTGATTTTATTTTTATTATATTTGTTTTTATATGCTTTATATGTATATTTTTATTTGTTTTTGTGTTTTATTTATTTTTCGTTACTTTTTCTATTGTGATTTGCCCTAGTATTCCATTTTTAAATTCGTCTAATAGCATTTTTGACATTTTTTCGTCGTCTATATTTCCTCCTGATATTATACATCCTCTTTTTCTTCCTATTTCTTGCATTATTTCATATATGTTTTGGTTTTCTGGTTGATGTTCTTGTTTCATTATTTCTTTTATATATTCTTCTTTTAGTTGATATCTTTGACATAGTTTTTCTGGATATTCTTCTATTAGGTATTTTGTTAGTTCATATGCTACTTCTATTCTGTCTAGCACGTCTTCTTTGATTGTTCCTGTAAATGCTAAGTGTAATGCTACTTTATTGCTTTCGAATTTTGGCCATAATACTCCTGGTGTGTCTAATAATTCTACTTTTTCGTTTATTCGTATCCATTGTTTTTGTTTTGTTACTCCTGGTTTGTTTCCTACTCCTGCTAATGTTTTTTTGCTTATTCTGTTTATAAATGATGATTTTCCTACATTTGGTATTCCTAATATCATTACTCTTATTTTTCTTCCTGTTCTGCCTTTTGAGTCCATCTCTTCTTTCTTGTCTTTCATTACTTCTTCTATTTTGCTTATTACTTGTCCTATTCCTTTTCCGTTTTGTGAGTCTGTTAATACTGCTGGTATTCCGTTACTTGAATAGTATGATAGCCATCTTTGATTTTCTTTTTCTTCTGCTAAGTCACTTTTGTTTAGTACTATTATTTTCTTTTTTCCTTTTGTTATTTCTTCTATGTCTGGATTTCTACTTGATATTGGTATTCGTGCGTCTAATAGTTCTACTACTAAGTCTATTAGTTTTAGGTCTTCTTTTATTTGTCTTTTTGTTTTTGCCATGTGTCCTGGATACCATGATATCGAGATTTTTGGAAACCATTTTTCATCTTCAGATTTCATTTTCTTTTCAGCTCTTATTTTTCTTTTTTGATACATATCCATATATATTATTCACTTCCATTCTATCTTTCAATTTATACAACTTTCTATATTATAACACAATTATTTGTTTTTATAAAGTCAATTGCTTGAATAAATTCATCTTGATATTTAAATATTATGTTTATATTACCATTATCATGAACTTGTATATCTTCTATTAATTCATTTATAATAATATTATCTAATTTATCAATATGCATATTCTTTTCAAATTTTCTTATCCATTCTTCATTGCTTTTTATTTTTAATTCTTCAGAATCTAAATTTCTTATTAATTCTTCTTGTTCATCTCCTAAAATTTCATGGTCATCATCATTAATTTTTAATTCTGCATTTATACTATCAAGTTTTCTCTGCTTATCTTTTAGTTCTTGTTCTTGAGGAAACTCTTTTTGACTTTCTACTTTTGCATTTTCTAATTGCAATTTGGTATTATCAAGTTTCTCTCGTTCTAGTGGAATATCTCTTGCTATGTTTTCTAAGCAATTGTTAATTCTTATAATATTACCACCTGCATCTACACCTAAATCAATAGTATAACTAAATTTATTCTTCAGCTTTAATTTTATATTTCTAGTAACAGAATCAAAGCTAATTTCCATTTTGAAACCTCTGTATTCTCCAATTTCTCGTACTTCCATACTCTTTAATAATTGAGTACATTCTAAAAGTTTCTTTCCTGCATCTGCTTTTTCAGAATATTCTTTACCATCAATTATCATTGGAGAAAAACCATCCATATTAGGTTTAGTATATTCTTGTAGCTTTATAGTATCTTCTTCCATTGCAGCAATTTTATTATTTAATCTTGTAATTTCTTCAGGATAATGTTTTAACACTTTATCTTGCAAAGCATACTTTTGATTCATAAAGTTTTGTCTTAATAATTTAAGTTTAGATATTTCACTATCTAAATTAGTCTTTTCTAAAATTAAAGGATTACCTGTTGCTAATGCTTTTATTTCTCCATAAGATAGAGCTTTTTCATCTATATCTTCCATTGTTCTTGCAGGTGTTTTAGAGGTCATTATTTGAGATATAAACTTCTGTTTTGTTCAACTAATTGATACATATAAGCATCAAATGTCTTTTCAGTAACATAAGAATATACAAATACTTTTTCATTCTCATTTCCCTGTCTTATCATTCTGCCGTTTCTTTGTGTTAAATCGCTTGGTTTCCAGGCACAATCTAAATGGTGTAGTGCAATTAGTTTATCTTGTACATTAGTTCCTGCACCCATTTTTGAAGTAGAACCCATTAACACTCTAACTTCTCCCTGTCTTACCTTACTAAATAGTTCTTTTTTCTTTGTTTCATTATCTGCCTCATGAATAAAAGCTATTTCTTCTTCGGGAATACCTTTTTGTATAAGTTTTGTTTTAAGTTCATTATAAACATCTGTAAATTCTTCCTTTTGTTGCTTTCATCGCTTGTCCTACCAAAAATCCTAATGCTCTATCTTTTCCAGCTTTAAAATCTGCTATTGATTGTGGATTTGCTGATAAAACTTGTAATACTACATCTTTTATAGCATTTTCATCTGATATCTGAATCCAGCCTTTTTCTTTTATTATGTCTTTTGGACTTCTTGGATTTTCAAATAATTCATCTAATACTTTTTTGCCTATGCTTGAACTTATTGTTCCTGCATCAATTAGTTCTACTAATTCTGCTAATTGTTCTGCTGTAAATGGAATCTGTTCTGGTTCGATTTCTTTTTCGTTTAATATTCTAGCTATGTCTGAATTTAACCAGTTACATACGGCTTTATAGTTCTTGCATATTTTCCCTGTTTTTTCAAAAATGTCTGATAATGCTTTTGAGCTTGTTAAATAGTTGCTATCTTTTTCAGATAAGTGTAACTCAGAAATGTATCTTGCTTTTCTGCTTTCTGGCATTTCTGGTAGTTCTTTTCTTATATTTTCAATATATTAATCTGATAATCGTATTGCATAGTTTTTTCTATCATTTTTACTATCTTGTGATATTGAGCAATTTGTTGCAAGTCCTACTTTTACTGCATATTCAACAACTTTTTCATTTAGTACTGGTAATGCTCCTGGCATTGCCATACATACTGGACATACATGTGTATTTGGATCAGCACCAAATTCTGTTGGACATGAGCAAAATATCTTTGTTTTTGTTGATAATTCCGCATGTACTTCTAGTCCAATTATCTATTCATAATCCTGGTTTGCCATTATTTTTCCTCCTATTATTAATCACTTATTATTCCATAAGCATATTTCATTGATAGTATTCTTTCTACTGCATTATCTATCAATTCTATATCTATTTTTCCCGCATTTATTTCATCTAAAACTTCTTGCTTTTGTGCTAAAAAGTCTGATGATATTATCATGTCATTTCCTGCTAATACAGCTTGCACAGCTGTTTCATTATTTTCTGCATATTTTTTTACAGCATCCATTGCTAAGTCATCTGTAATAACTACTCCTGTAAAGTTTAATTTATTTCTTAAAATTTCATGTACATTTTTTGATAATGATGCTGGCATTGTACTATCCATGCATTTTACTATATTATGATTTACTAGTATACATGGATTTCCATTTTGTATTCCACTTTGAAAAGGTATAAAATCTGTTTGTTCAAATTCTTCCATTGTTCTTTCGTCTATTGCTATTCCTGTATGTGTATCAACATTATCTCCATATCCAGGAAAGTGTTTAAGTACTGATATTATATTTGACTGTTTCATATTTTTTACAATTTCTGCAATGTAATTTGCTGTTGTTTGAACATCTTGTCCTAAAGTTCTTTTATAAATGAATGCATTGGTATTTGATGTAATATCTGCAACTGGTGCTAAATTCATATTAATTCCAAGACTTTTTAGCAATCCTGATTTTTCTTCTGAGTCTTGCAATACTGCATCTATTCCACCTTTATTATAAATTTCCTGTGGTGATAAAAACTTAGAGCTTCTAAATGCTTTATGGGAACTTACTCTTACAACTGTTCCTCCTTCTTCATCTACTCCTAATATCATTTTTATTTTGCTTGCTTTTTGATTGTTTTCAAGCTCAGAAATTATTTTGCTTTTGGTCTTATTATCAAAATCTCTTCCAAATAAAATATAGCCACCGGGTTTTCCATCTTCAATCTCATTTGTTACTCCTGAAGATGGATATCTTGCTAAAAACATTTGTCCAACTTTTTCTTCTAAAGTCATTTTGCTCATTATTTGCTTGACTTTTTCTTTGCATTCAATTATTGAACTGTTATCAGTTACTTTATTATTTTTATTTACTACATTACTTATATAATTCTCATTTATATTATTTGTAGTTTCATCTATTATATTATTGTTTATATTATTTTGTTCAACTTTATTATTAATTATATCAATAGCTATAAATATAGCTACAATTATAAGACAAATCACAATGATTTTTACAGATTTTTTCATCTTTATCTCCAATTATTTTATTTTTTGAATTCTGGTTTATGATTTTGTTTAAATTGTATTTTCTGTTCAAATGTGTAAGCTGCATTTAGTAGTTTAGCTTCACTGAATCTATCTCCTATTAATTGCATTCCTACTGGCATTCCATTTTTATCTACTCCGCAAGGTATCGAGATTGCAGGTACACTTGCGATGTTTATTGAAACTGTACAGATATCTGCTAGATACATTTCAATTGGATTTATTTGATTTTGATCCAATCTCAAATGCTGTTGTTGGTGCTACTGGAGTTAATAATACATCATATTTTTTAAAATTTTCATCAAATTGCTTTTTTACGAATGTACGAACTTTTTGTGCTTTTTTATAATATGCATCATAATATCCTGATGATAATACATAAGTTCCAAGAATTATTCTTCTCTTTACTTCTTCTCCGAAAGCTTCTGTTCTTGACTTTCTGTATAATTCTTTTAGATTTGTAAAGTCTTTTGCTCTATATCCATATCGTATTCCATCAAATCTGCCTAAATTTGAACTTGTTTCTGCACATGCAATTATATAATATGTTGCTAAAGCATATTCAGCTATGTCTAGTGAACATTCTTCAACTTTTGCTCCTAATTGTTTATATGTCTCTATTGCATTTTGTAGCTGCTCTTTAACATCATCTTGTATTCCTTCTCCAAAGAATTCTTTTGGTACTCCAATTCTTAATCCTTTTACATCATTTTTTAATGCTGCTACATAATCCTCTTTTGGTCTATCGTATGATGTAGAGTCTTTTTCATCATGTCCTGTTATTATATTTAATAACATTGCTGAATCTCGTACATCTTTTGTGATGGGTCCAATTTGATCTAGTGATGATGCAAATGCAACTAATCCATATCTTGAAACTAATCCATAAGTTGGTTTTAATCCTACTACTCCACAAAATGCTGCTGGTTCACGTATTGATCCTCCTGTGTCTGAGCCAAGTGCCCATGGTACCAGTTTATATTTGTTTTATTTTCATTATTCATTAGTCGCATCTCCTTTTTCATTAATAGCATACTGTGGCAAATTAGATGGTATTACACATTTATCTGTTGGAATTCCCTTTGTATCTAAAATTTTCATAAGTGCAACGCTTAATGCTGCATTTTGCATAACTCTTTTTCTCATTTCTATTATTGCATGTGGGTTGTTTATATCTATATCATCAATTTTTTGAATACGTTTTCTAAACATTCTTCTCCATTCCTCAATATTCCACTGTCCATTCTATTCTCCCCATAAATATTCTTCAAGTTTTCTTGAAGCAATTATAACTTCTTTGATTTGTTCTTCCTCATCGGTGAATATTTTTTTACTCATTTTTACTACCATACTTTCTTAAATATTTTCTGCTATAAAGTCTACTACGTCTTGTTCATCTTGTTTCATTGCTTCTTTTTCTTCTTCTGTTATTTCTGCAAGGTATTTGTTGTTTTTTGTGTATTTTGTTATTGAGTTTAATGGATAGCCTTGGTTTATTTTTTTACATGGTTTGTCTACTAGATATATTCCTTCTTTTTTCCAAGTGTATGTGCTTTCTTTTCCACTTTCGTTTATTACAGCTATTCCATAAACCCATTTTGCGTTTATTTTTCCGTTTTTTCCGTATTTCTTTACTAGTTTTGTGTAGTGTTCTATCATTTCTTCGTCGTCTAGCTCTTTTCCTTCTACTCTTCTTACATATAGTCCTGGTTGTTTTTCTTCTGGAACATTTTCTAAATATAGTGCGTCATCCATTCCTATTGAAATTCTTCCTGTAACATCATAACATTCTCTTACTTTTTTTAGTGCATTTTCTATTACATTTTTTCCGTCTTCTTTTACGTTTATTTTTATTCCTATGTCTCTTAATGCTAATACTTCTACACCTTTTTTTGCTAGTCCTTTTGAAAATCTTTTTGCTTTTGTAGGATTTCCTGTTGCAAATATTATTTGTTTCATTAAAAATCTCTTCCTTTCCTGATTGTTAAATGTTTAGATGATTGAATAGTTTTTATTTTTTGTTTTTCCTATTCATTTTATCTTTTTAGTTCTATTTTTCTTTTTTATTATAATGTTCTATAGTTATTTTTGTCTGCTCTTTCGTCCATTTCTCTATCAAATTGTTCGTTTTTGTAGAACCAGTCTGTTTTTTTGTCTACTGGATGTGCCATTCTTCCTTTGTCTAATAATAAATCTATTAGTACTGCTATTGGTATTATTATTCCTATTATTGAAAAGAATAGGCTTGACATTTGTGAAAGTGTTAACACTTCATTGTTTGCTAGTATTTTTACTTTTTCTGTTATGTCTGCTCCAAAGTATACTCCGTAAATTCCTAAGTATAGTGCTGCTCCTAATACTTTTCTTTTTACTACTAATATTGCACATATTAAAAATGCAAATAATAATATTATTTCAAAGTTCATATTTAATGGTGCTACTATAAATTCTTTTCCTAATTGTGCCATTAATACTACTATTACTCTAAATATCCAATACATTATCATAAACATTACTACTAAATATGTTGATAGTTTTTTCGTTTTTTCTTTCCTTCTTTCTTTTTTATTTTTTTAATGACAAAGAGGTGAAGATTATCTCCACCTCTCCTCCTTTTTGATTAATCTACGAAATCAAAATCATCTTTAAATCTTTCTTTGAATATTTCGAATACTTTGTTTAGTATTTCTTCATCTTCAACGCTAACATATGATTCTTCTTCTGAATCTTCGTCTGTATCTTCAACTTTTAATATTACAACTTCGCCTTCTTCTTCAACTCCGTCGTCAATTACTGGTAGTAAGATGACATATTCTTCATCATCTAATTCTACTAAATCTAAAAATTCAAATTTTACTTCGTTTCCGTCTTCATCATTTAATATTACTATATTATCTAAATCTTCTCCTTCATATCCTTCGTCCATGTTTTATTTCTCCTTTCAATTTTTATTATAATATTAATATCTACAAATTTAAAATTTCTATACTAATATCATTCATATAATAACCTATTTTTTGTTTTTTTGCAACTGTTTTATTTAATTTTGTTGATTTATAAATGTTTCTAAAATGTATACTGCTGATATTGTGTCTACTATTGATTTTTTCTTTTTTGGATTTATTTCTAAGTAGTTCATCGTTTTGTGTGCTGCTACTGTTGTTAGTCTTTCGTCTACAGTTGCTATTTTTTTGTCTGGATATTTGCATTTTAGTTTGTGTATAAATTTTTCTGTTACTTCTGCTCTTTCTGTTTTTGTTCCATTCATATTATATGGCATTCCTATTACTATTGTTTTTACTTCGTATTGTTCAAATATTTCGTCTAGTCTTCTTAATATAATTTTGTCAGAGTTGTTTCTTTGAATTGTTTCTAGTCCTTGTGCTGTTATGTTTAGTGCGTCTGTTATTGCTATTCCAACTCTTGCGTCTCCATAGTCTATGCTTAATATTCTACTCATCTTCTATACCTATATAACTTTTTACCATTTTTTCTAATAGTTCGTCTCTTTCTATTGTTCTTATTTTGTTTCTTGCATCGTGATAGCTTGTAATATATGTTGGGTCTCCTGATAGTATGTATCCTACTAATTGGTTAATTGGGTTATATCCTTTTTCTTGTAATGCTTCATATACTTCTTTTAGTATTTCTTTTGTTCTTAAGTTTTCTATTTTTTCTACTTCAAAATGCATTGTTTTATCAAATTCCATTGCATTCCCTCCTTACTTTTTTGATTTTCTGTTGTTTATTTTTGCCAAGCCTTGCTTTTGCTTGTTTATTTTTTATTTTGTGATGTGTGTTTTCTTGGTAATCTTTAAATTTTGTGATATTTTTTTGTTATTTTAGATCTTTGTTATGTCACTTTCATTTTTACTTGCATTGTCTATATATTCTTCTAGTTTTTTTAGTACTTCTTCTAGTCCTGTTCCTTTATAATATGTTGATATTGCAAAGTTTAATCTTGGTGTTACTTCTATTTTTTCTTTGTTGTTTTTTGTTTCTTCGTCTTCTTGGTTTGGTAATGCTATTTTCATTTTTTCTAGTGAGTTTTTTAAGTCGTTTAAGAAGTCTGCTACTCCACTAATTTCTACTCCTGAAAATGCTATTACAAATTTTGGTCCCATATATCTTACAAATACATAGTCTGATGCTATGTTTTTTTGTATATATGCACTTACTTGTGTTACTACTTCGTTTCCTAGTTCTCTTGAATATATTTTATTTATTTCTTCAAGGTTTGCTATTCTGAACATGCATATTGTTGATGTTGTGTGTTGGTCTATTATTCTTTTTCCTTCTCCATATAAGTATTCTTCTGAATTTAATCCTGTAAATAAGTCTTTTCTTACTATACTTTCTAATGTTTTTTGGTGTACTACAGTTTTTAATACTGATACTATATTGTCTTTTATTACTTCTAAAACTGCTGTGTCTACATTGTCAAAATCGTGTGGTGTTCCACTTTCTATAATCCAATATCCTATATAAACATTGTCTATATACAATGGGAAAAATATGGCTGATTTTGCTCTTCCAAATTCCATTTGTTGATATGGTAATCTTTCTTTTTCGTTATTTACTGTTACATATTTCGGAGTGGCTGTTGTAATACTGTCTTTAAACATGTCTATATTTTGTAGTGACCTTAAAGAGTTCCAGTGTCTTTTATCAACATTTGATGCTTTTACCATATATTCTGCTCCGTCAAATACAACTATTGTTGAATATTTTATTTCGTATTTTTCTATTAGTATTTCATTAATCTTTTTTATCTTATCATCTACACTTGATGTTTCTCCTATTGCATTCATAAAGTCTTGTACAACTGATAGGTTTGTTATTTTTTGATTAATATTGCGAAATGTCTGTATTTTTTTATGTATTGTTAAATTGTAGATTATAAGACCTATTATAGCAACAATTAATACTACAACTATTCCCATTAACACAATGCTTTCCTCCTTATTTTAATACTTTCTCATTTGCTCCAATGTTGAGTTTATACTTGGTGAAAATCCATTTCCATTTACTGTTGGTGGTCTATAACTTGTTGTTCCTGCTGTGTTTTTGTATATCATATTTGCTAATTCTGTTAGTATTTGTATGATATTTTTTGGATATCCTTTTAATGATATTTCACAATCTATTAATCCATCTAAATATTTTACATATACTTGTTCGTCAAATGGTATTGATATGTATTTTATAAGATTTTTGTCAAATAGTTCTACCATGTATGTCATTGCTGGATCATTGTATGATGACATTCCTCCTATAATTACTTTTTCACTAGCTTTTTTTAACTTTTCTACTTTGTTTAATATTATTCTTAATTTTTTTTCGTCTAGTATATTTTTTGATCTTAGTTCATTTAAAAATGATGTTAATGGTTGTATTGTTAGTACATCCATTGATTGCACTAGATATATTTCTTGTGCATAAGAGAAATATGATAGTGGTGTTTTAAAGTCGCAATCTATTAATACTACTGAATAATTTTTTACTAGGGTTTGTAATATTTCTCCTGCATTTTCTATTATTTCATTATCGTCTGGTAATGATGTATATACTGTTAGATTTTTGTTTGCTTGTATTCCTTTTGGATTTCCGTTTATTAGGTTTTGGAAACAATATATTGCTGTGTTTCTTAGGTCTTCTATATTATTTGTGTATACATAATATGAATTTCTGTTTTGTGTTAAGTCTAATATTGCTGTTGAAATTCCATGTGTTGATAATATTTGTGCTACATTGTTTACTATAAATGATGTTCCATTTTTGCTTGTTCCTACAAAACATGCTAATTTCTTGTTTCCTGTTAATAATGATGATATGTCTATTTCTGTGTTTATTGTTTGTTCTGTTTTTGATATTTGTCCTATTGTATTTATTGGTCTTATTTCGTTTTCTTTTGGTTCTATTGTTTCTTTCATTCCTAGTTCTTCTGCTTTTTCTTCTAGTCCTGGCATTACTATGTTTTCTTCTTGTTCTTCTTCTAATCCTGGCATTACTATGTTTTCTTCTTGTTTTGTTGTTTCTTCTATACCTGGCATTATTAGATCTTCTTCATCTTGTATTTGCAATTGATTTTCATCTTCAGTGTTCTTTTTTGGTCTTCCTCTTTTCTTTTTTGGTGCGTCTTCTTCTGGTAGTGGATTTTTTCTTGGTCTTCCTCTTCCTCTTTTTGGTGCTGGTTTTGATTCTACCTCTTCTGTTTTTTCTTCTGTTTCTGCTTTTTTTAAATTTTCTTCTTGTTTTGTTGTTTTTGTTTGTTGTGTTTGTACAAATCCATTTTCATTTTTTACATAAGTGTTTATTTCTCTTTCTATTTGTTTTAATGGGTCTTCTTCTTCTTTGTTTTCTTCTACTGGTTTTGGTTTTGTTAGTTTTTTGGTGTTTTGTAAGTTTACTGCATTTGGTATTACTACTGGTTTTGATAATAATGTTTCTTTTGTGTTTACTGTTTTTAGAAGTTTTTCACTTGTTCCGTTTGCTTCTTCATTGTGTTTGCCTTTTCTTAGTTTGTCTGTTACTTTTGAGTTGAATGACATTACTTTTTGATATTTTGGTGATTTTTCTTCTAGTACTGCTCTTACATTTAATGGTAAGAATTTGCAAATTATTCTTAGTTGTACATCATTGTATTGTGATGCTATATTATCAAAACTTTCTAAGTATTTTTCTTCGTTTTTTCCTAGTCTTTTATAATGTGCTAGTATATTTTGTATTTCTACTTCACTTACATCGTTTTCGTTTTCTGGTTTGTAGTTTACATCTTCTGAGTCTATTTTATAATATATTTTGGCTTCTTTTTTTGAACGTGGTTTGTTTATTAATTTGCATAGCTCATCAATGTTTCTGTCTGGTCCTAATAGTGCATCATATACACTTATTCCAAATAGTTTTATTAGCATTTGTTCTGATTTTGTTCTTCTGTCTGCGCATATTAATATTATTGGTATGTTGTCTCCTTGATAGTTTGATGCTTCATCACTTATGCTGTCTAATTTTTCAAAGATGAATTTGTCTATTTGATCATATTGGTTACTTGTAAAGTTTTCTAAATCTTCACTAATAATTATTCTATCATATGTTTTGTCTTTTTGTAATTCTTTTAAAATTGCATTAAAGTAATAAACATTTTTATATGAAATTATTTCTTTATATTCTCTTTGATATTTTTTTACAATGTTTTCTGATATTTCTTCATTACTTACAGCAAATAATACTTTCATTTGTTACCCCCTTCCAAATTTTATGAACACTGCAAATGCGAGTGGTAAAATTTGGCATATAATTAATAATATTGTAAATGTTACCATTAGCCCCATTCCTTTTTCTAATGTGTCTAATTTACGGATACCTATAATATATTTATGTATTGCTCCTATTGCAATTCCTAAAAAACAAAATGGTATACTATATATTTGTATTAAGTGTAAAATATATGCTACTGTTCCATATACTTTTGATCCATATTTTTCTTGATAGTCTTCTAAGTTTTTTGTTTCATTTTCTTTTATTTCTACTATTTTTCCTTCGGTTGTATTGTCTATTACATTTTGTGCTGCTTTTACGGCTACACTATTTGCATATATTGCAAATATGAATATAATTGTAAGTACTATACTTGCTATCTTTTTCATTTTATACCTTTCCTTTCTGTTTTTTTTGCTATTTGTTTGACTCTTTTTTTTACCTTTATATCATACAATATCTTTATGAAAATAGCAAGTGGTATTGAAAAAAAAGTCCATAATTCTTACAATCTTACGGCATAAAGCTAATATATGTATGTATTGTTTCAATATCATTGTTATAAATTGTGATGTTATAATTTTCCGTATAGGTATTTTATATGTTTGTATACTGCATTTGCCCAATTTTTGTCACTAGCATATTTTTTGTTTACTCCTGCTAGTGTTGGTTCTGAATAATATGTTCCTACGGCTTGTTCTCCTCCATAAATACTTGTTCCTTTTGGATTTAAGTAATATTTTACTAATACTCTTGATATTAGATCTATACTTTCTGAATATTTTGTAAATTCATAAGCTCCATTGTATGGGTTAGAGTCATATGCTCCATATCCAAAAAGATTTTTTTTGTTTTTTGCAATTTTTGATGTTCCCCAATTGCTTTCATGTATTCCTATTGCTGCTACAAATACTCCATTTATGTTGTATTGTTTTTCTATATAGTAAAAATATTCTGCATTTTGTTCAAATATTTTATTTACATCTTTGCTATCTTTTAATATTTTTTGAAATTGTTCTAGTGTTAGTCCACTTGGTTTATTTAATTGTATTTCATTTGTTACTTGCTTGCTTTCTTGGATTTTTGGTTTTATTTCTTTTGTTCCTACTTTTATTACTTTATTAATTGCTGGTTTTACAACTGCTATTGAAATTTGTTCTTCACTTTTTAGTTCTCCATTTTCATATATTTTTTTATATGTTATTCTTTGTGTTCCTTTTTTTCCTTCTTCTGCAACAGCTGTTTCCCCTTTTAGTAATTCATCTGATTGTATATATTCTGTTAAATATTCTAATGCTACATCTTCTTGTCTTAATTCTTCTGATGTGCTTTGTTTTGAATTTTGGTTTATGACTTTGTCTATGTCTACTTTTTCTACTTCTGAATATTCTATTTCTTTATTTTTTTGTGTTTCTTCTGCTTCGCTACTTGCTGCATAAGATACATTTCCTTTTATGTATTGGTTATAAAATATGACTATGTCGAATAAAATAATTATTATAAATATTGTTGTTATAATATTTTTTAAGCTGATTTTTGGTTTTTTTGTACTTTTTTTTGTTTTTTCTTTTGCTTTCATTTTTACACTCTTCCTTCCTTAATTGTTAAAACTAATTTGGTATGTGAAACTATTATATATATTTTAAGATTTTTATATTGCTTTTATTGTTCTTCCATAAATATTTTAACTTTTTAACTCTTTTTTGTCAATTCAAATTTTTGGGATTTTTCTTGATTTTATTTAAAAAATATTATATCATATTAATACTAAAAGGAAAGGATTTAACTAATGAAAAATTTTATTTTAAAATATAAAAAACTTTTAATACCTATTATAATTTTAATTGTTTTTGCTATATCTTTAGTAATTTTTATTGTTTTTAATTATTTGCCTATTTTTTATAGTAAGAATAATTTTGAAAATGATGTTTTGGCATTTGCTAACAAAAATTCTAAAACTGTTTTTTCTATTGATGAAATTACCTTATTTAGCAGTTGTGATGTTAAAAACAAATTGAGTGGAAAATCTAGTTTTACAGTTGAGAATTTATTTGCTTATACTGATATTGCTATTTTTATAAATAAAAATTCTCAAGAGAGCACTTTAGAAAATACTTTAAAAGATGTAACTCTAAAAAATTTTTCTATAGATGAATCTCCTATTGATGGACAACCATGTTTATATTATAAATGTCTTAATCAGTTTGCTAAATCTTTGTTGCCTAATCAGTTGGAAAATTCTTCAGAAAATTTAAAGCCTATTGATAGTGAATTGAGTTTTGATACAATTTCTAACGAAACTTCTGATTTTTCTAATCCTGTTTTATATAATAATTGTGCAAATCCTATTACTCTTAGTTATATTATTGAAAATGTTAAAACAGATTATACAATTTCAGATACTTCTATTCCTATTACATATAATGGTTCTTTGTTAAAAAGATGTGCCGTTCCTATTTCTAATATAGCTTCTAAAATTTCTTTTGAAATTTATATTACAAATTATAATGATGAAAAGTTTAAAAGTAAAGTATTTATTTCTATTCCATTTAAAAATGATACTAATTCAGTTTATGATGGAAACATTACACTTAAACAAAATACAAATTTTGTTTTTTATCAATATGAATAAAGGGAGTAATTAATATGAGTAAAAATTTAACAATACAAGAAAAACTAATTAAAAAATATCATAAATGTGAGAAAGTTACTAATTTGAAGCAATTGCTATATCGCTCTAGCGATATTTATGGTAGTAGAATTGCTTTTAAATTAAAAAATGATAAAGGAGAAATTTATCCTGTAAGTTATAAGGAATTTAAACAAGATATAGTACAGCTTGGTACTTATTTAATAGAACTGGGATTTTTAGGTAAACGTATTGCTGTTATTGGTAAAAATTCTTATCAATGGGCTGTTTCTTATTTTGCCTCTACTATTGTTGGTATTGTTGTTCCTTTGGATAAGGAATTACATGATGATGATGTTATTAATTTTTTAAATATTTCTGAAAGTGTTTGTGTTCTTGGTGATACTAAGAATTTAAAAGGTATTTTAGAAAAAAAATCTAACTTAACTAATCAAGATATTTGTATGATTTCTTTGGATTTAGAAAAGAAGTCTAATTTTGCAAAATTTGATTCTTTAGAACATTCTGAAGTTTATTATGTTAATGATTGTATTTCTAAAGGTAAAGAATTTTTGATTCAAGGTAATAATGATTTTGATACAATTGAAGTTGATCCAGATGAAATGCGTATTTTGTTGTTTACTTCTGGTACAACTGGTAATGCTAAGGGTGTTTGCCTTTCTCATAGAAATGTGTGTTCAAATATTACTTCTATTTATGGTATAGTTAAGGTTAAAAGAAGTGATTTATTCTTTTCTATTTTGCCTTTGCATCATACTTATGAATGTACTATTGGTTTTTTATTACCTTTATATAGTGGTGCTAGTATTTGTTATTGCGATGGTTTAAGATATATTTTGAAAAATATTGGAGAGTATCATCCTTCTGTTATTTTGTGTGTTCCTCTTTTATTGGAAAATATGCATAAGAATATTATTAAAAATATGAATAAAACATTGCCTAAGAAATATGTTAAATCACCTAATGAAAATCCTTATGATAATTTGCCTGGTTTGATAAAACATATTGTTAAAAGCAAAGTTAAAAATACTTTGGGTGGTAGATTACGTGTATTTATTGTTGGGGCTGCTAGTGTTAATCCTTCTATTGTGGCTGATTTTGAAAAATTAGGTCTTCTTACTTTGCAGGGGTATGGTTTGACTGAGTGTTCTCCTCTTGTTGCTGGTAATAATGATTTTTATCATAAAGATGATAGTTGTGGTTTACCTATTCCTGATGTTACTTATAAGATTGATAGTCCTAATGAAAATGGTGATGGTGAGATTTTAGTTAAAGGTCCTAATGTTATGCTTGGCTATTATAATATGCCTGATGAGACTGCTAAAGTTTTGAAAGATGGTTGGTTTCATACTGGTGATATTGGTAGAATCGATGATCAGGGATTTTTGTATATTACTGGTAGATGTAAAAGTGTTATTGTTACTAAAAATGGTAAAAATATTTATCCTGAGGAGGTTGAGTATTATTTGAATGATAATCCTCTTGTTTCTGAGTCTCTTGTTCTTGGTATTCAGAAAGATGATGATGATGAGACTTATATTAATGCTCAAATTTTGCCTAATATTGAGGCTATTACTGAGTATTTAAAGGGTGCTGTTCCTACTAAGGATGAGATTAAAAAGATTATGAGTGATATTGTTGCTAGTGTTAATAGTAAACTTCCTAATTATAAACATATTAAGGGCTTTATTATTCGTGATAAAGAGTTTGAGAAGACTACTACTCAAAAGATTAAACGTTATGGTGATAATACAAAAATTGATAATAATGATGATAAATAATATTTTATATTCTATGTAAGTTCTCCGAACTTCCCTAGAATATAAAAAAATACACCACATTTAGCTTTTTCTAGCTGTGTGGTGTAAACTATATTAATTGTTTATGGTGCCTTAGCGAAGGACGTATTCGAAAAACGCCACGCTCAAGAACACCTTATAATCCGTTTCAAAATCAGTTATAGCAATGGTTTGAAAATAATGTGCATACAAATGTGAGTTTTTTGCTATTACCTATATTTTAAATTTAACATAATTTTTTATATTTTGCAATATGCTTTTAAAATAAATTTGCCACCAGTGGCAAATTTATTTACTACACCTCTATAACTTTTCTTAAGTTTTCTAACCACTCGAAGCCTTCATTATCCAGATATTGTAGTTCTTCTATCTTAAAATATTTTACTTCTTCAAGTTCCTCTTCTTGCAATTTGCATTCATTTATATTTACATTTTTTCTTACATAATATACTGTAAAATGTGCTTTTTCATTTGTATCCATACTTAGGAATTTTAAATCTTTTTTATCCAAAAAAACACCTATTTCTTCTAAAGTTTCACGAACACCTGCATCAAGCTGAGTTTCTCCCAAATCTACCTTTCCACCACAGATACCCCATTTACTAGGATTTGCTCTTTTAAATCTACTACGCTTTTGAAGTAAAATCTCATTGTTATCATTAATTATAACTACTCCAACAACTGATATATAATACCCTTTAGGTACATTATTAGGGTTACGAGCCTCAATATGTGTTAAAATTTTTCCTGTTTTATTTCCATTTATATCAACCAATTCATGCTTTTCCATTATAACTTCTCCTATTACACTTCTCTTTTTATATAATAATATTCTATACAAACATCTTTAAATCCTAATTTTCTATATGTATCTGCTGGATAGTATCCCTCTTCTGTCTGTAAAAATGCTAATTTTAGTTTTTTATCTTTACACATCTGTAATTGTTGTTTTATAATTTCTTTTCCAATTCCTTTACGTCTAAAATCTTTTTTTACTGCTAGTCCATATATTCCATAAATCTCGTTATCATATACGCCACTTGTAATACCTACTATTTCATTATTTACTTTAGCAAAGTAAAATTCATCCGTATATTCATTCTCTTGCTTTTTATAATTTTTATAAATTTCTTTATAAACTGAATCTAAATCTCCATAAGGATCATCTTCATCTCCTGTTTGATATGCTTTAATCATTTCCTCACTATATAATTTCATATCTGTTGTTTTCTCTAATTTTACATTTAGAGAACAATTCGTGTTGACATTATCTATTTCTTCGAAATTATCAAAAATTTGCCATACTTCATTTGAAACTAATTCATGGCTATTATCAAAAAAAATTTCACGATGGCTATAAATTTCTTCCATATATGGTAATATAGCAATAGCAACTGCTCTATGTTTTTCTTTCATTTTACTACTTGCCTCTAATATAATTTTATCAAATTCTTCTTTATTATTTGCTTTTATGTCTGTAATAAAGTTGTACCAATAGTCTTTGATTTTATTATGATATGCTATACTATATTTTTCAAATTTATCTATTCCATCAAATTGAAAACCTAAATTAGCATGTATATTGAAATAATTTAATTTTTTTATTAGTTCTATATCCATTGTATTATTCCTCTTTTCTTTAAAGATGTTTCCATATCATTTTAAGATTTAACTTTTTTATTTATCAAATTAGTTTTTAATGTAATTATACTTTATATCATCGAATTTTTCTTTTTCTATAATATATAAATTACCTTTTGTTCTAGTCAAAGCCACATATATTTTGTTTACTATTGAAGTATATTCTATATTTTTTTCTTTTTTAAAATTTTTAAATCTATCTGTTAATATAACACAAATATCATTATAGGTATCCCCTTTAGAATACCCCCAATTTATACAGTTAAAACTATAAATTTTACTATCGCTTTCAACTAGCTTAATTATATCATTATTTTCAATAACTTTCTTTATCTCATTTATATCTTCTAAAAATGTAATATCTCCTTTGTTCTCATTATCGGCATAAATTTGTATATTAAATTTTTCTCTTATAAATTTACAAATATTTTCTGGACATCTTCTTGTTCTTTTCAATGATTCTGTATCAATTTTCAAATTTAATTTTTTTAACAATTCTATATATTCTTCGTATGTAATAATTCTCTTTGTTTCTTTGGAATTTCCAACTTTAAATGGCTTTCCTGTATTATTTCTAGCATTTACAGAGTGTTGAAAATAATCTCCAACTAAAACTATGTTTTTTGATTTCTTAATAACCTTTTCCATTAGTTCATAATCATGTTGCCTAAAGTCTTGAAATTCATCGATGTATATACATTCAAAAAAATTATTTATATTTTTCATTGCAATATCAAATAAATTGTATTCTCCTTTTTTCTTGACCTTTAGTATAAGTTCTGATAAGTTATCACAATAATATTTATCTTTTATAACATAATGTTCAAATAAACTACTGTCTTTATAATCAGGATTAGGAAAATTATTTTTAAATCTAGGTGGTGGTGTTACTAAACTAATTCCTTTACTTTCAAATGTTGTTATTCCAAAATGTTTAGCAATTATCGGCTCATATGGTCTTATAAAAAAATTATACTTAAAACTATCAAATGTATAAACATATGTATTTTCTATTGTTTCATCATGATTCTCGTTTAGTTCTTTACTTATATTCTTTATATTCTGATTGGTGAAAGCTAATATTATATTTCTTTTATTTGCATCAACATTTTTACATAATGTATAAGTTTTTCCAGCTCCTGCTACAGCTAATATTACCCTTTTATCCATTTTAATGCCTCCTCAACATAAGAGGGATATTTAAATTCTTTATTATCAATATAAACCTTATATGCTGTTTCGGATTTGTTATTTAACTTTTTCCTAGAACAGGTTCATTTTCATAAGAAATTCCTTTATATGAATACTTTGCTCCATCCTCTATTTCTATTATCTTTTTTAATTTATCTTCATTTAATTTGTAAAAGCAAACCTCCCATGTCCAATTTTGTACATTATTATCCATATATATTTTAATATTATCATGCTGTTTATTATAATTATTCATTTCGTTTATCTTTTCCTCATTTTCATCATTATCTGTAATAACAACTACCTTTTTTTCCATTAGCTCTGCAATATGTATGAAATTTTTATAAGTTACTCCGTTACATGAAATAATATCAATATTTTCTTCTTCAAGTGTCCTATTTAATATTTGCTTAAATACTTTAGGTATTAAGATATATTCTGTTGCTCCTTCCACTAATATAACTTTTTTTGCTAACAAAAATTGTAAAAAACTATTATTATCGCTTTTTTGAAAAAATTTTGCTATGTCTTTATCTATATTTTTTAATTTCTTTGATAATTGTTAGGCTCTTTATATAATTCATATATTTAAAATTTCCTTCTAATTCTAACTTTCATCCTTATTATTTAATCTTTTCTCTAGTGTTTCAATACTTGGTAAATTATTAGCTAAATACTCTGGAATTTCTTGTAAATATTTATATTCTGCAACTCCTATTGGTTTATTTATATCTTTCAAAGCTAATTCAGCTGTTAACTTGTGTTCATCTCTGCATAATAAGATTCCTATTGTTGGATTGTCATCTTCTTTTTTTAACAACATATCTACTGCATTTAAATAAAAATTTAATTTTCCTGCAAATTCTGGTATAAATTTAACAGTTTTTAATTCTATAACAACATAACATTTTAAGTTTAAATTGTAAAATAATAAATCTATATAATAATCTTCGCCTTCAATTTCTAAATGATATTGTCTACCTATAAAAGCGAAACCGTTTCCAAGTTCTAAAAGTAAGTCTGTAATATTAGAGACTAATGCATTCTCGACATCTTTTTCTAATGCTTTTTCATTATACGCAATATCAAATACATATGGATCTTTTAACATCTCAATAGCTTTTTTACTAAGTTCTTCTGGAAGCGTATCATTATAATTATTTATTTTAGTATCTAATAATGCTTGTCTACTGTATAGATTTGTCGCAATCTGATGTTCTAAAACTGGTCTAGTCCATAAATTTTTTAATGCTTTTTCAGCATACCATAATCTTTCCTCTGAATTTTTAACTTTATCCATAATTGATATTACTGAGCCCCAAGGCAATTTTGCAATGCTGTGTTGCAAAATTGTATCATAATCAAATTCCTTTGCAAACTTTTGCATATATCTCAAATTTCTTGCTGATAAACCTTCTGCATTTGGAAATTCTAATTTTAAGTCTGTAGCTAAATTATTTATAAAATTACTACCATATTTGTTATTTTCTAACAAACCTTTTCCTATTCTATAATACATTAGTATTAATTCATTGTTTGTGTTTAATATAACTTTTTTTCTAGTATTTACAATATCTTTTTTTATTTGATTTAAAAATTCAAAATATTCATTATCATTAATAGTATTGATTAAATCTTTCATGATTTCCTCCTTTTTGAAATTTGCAACGCTTCGTTGCAAATTTGATATTTATTCATATAGTAAAGTCCGTTAAATTAATATTTTTATCATCAAATCTATATTTCTACATTAAATTCCAATAATAATTTTTTGACATCTTCTGCTTGATTTGGCATAATTCTTCTACCTTTTATACCAATTTTGTTTGCTGTTTCATAGTTTTTTCCAGAGTCATCATCATCTATAAATAAGCACTCTTCTGCATTTAAATTATATCTATTCAAAAGTAATCTATACACTTTTTCATCTGGCTTTTTTACATGTTCATGTGCAGAAATAACAATTCCTGTACATAATGAAAAAAATTCATCATTTTTAAAATATTCATATGTTTGATTAGCCATATTAGACAAAACAAATAAATTGTATCCATTGTTCTTCAATATTTTTGCTATTTCAACAATATCTCTATTTATAGGTTGTTTTTTATGCCACTCATGTAAAAACTCTTGTGTCAATTTTTCATATTTAAATTCGTTTCTTTTATTTATTATTTCTATTGCTTCATCATTAGTAATATCTCCTAAATCCATTAAAGTCCATTCTGGAGCATGAAATATTTCATCATATATGTATTTTATCTCTTCTTCTTTTTCAGTAAAATTATTAATTATCTTCTTTTGATTATAATTTATAATTACATTTCCTAAATCAAAAATTATATTTTTTATCATTTTCTACTCCTTTCGAATCTATTTGTAATAATGGTATTAAATAATTTCTTCTTGGGTTACTTAGTTTGTTTAATTCCTCTACTGCATTGTCTTTTTCTAAAAAGTGCAATTTTTTAAATTCTACTTCTAAATTGTTTTCTTTTAAATATTCGTAATATTCTTCAAAATATTTTTTCATTTCTTCTACTGTCATTTTACTTTTCGCCTTTGAAAACAATTGAACTCCCGGTTGTTCATTATCTTCTGAAACATATAGATAACTCATTCTATTATATAAAATACTTTCTTCATCGTTCAAATTTATTTTTAATTCTTCCATTGCTTCTCTTTTTATTGTTTTCTCTACATCTATATTTTCACCAAATATATCTTTTTGATCAATTCCTCCACCTGTTACTTGTAACATAGTTGGATAAGAGGTATTTTCATCTAATTCTCCGACTATGTAATAGTCATCTATTGTTTCTAGTAAACAACCTGCACTTAAATTCTTACATTCATATTCTTTTTGACAACCAATTCTTTCTCCATATAAATAATGAGCATAATCAGATTTTTTACAAATTATTTCAACTTTATCATCTTCGATATTACATTCCGAAACACAAAGTACTTCTCCATTCCATATGTTAGCACCTGTCTTTTTCATATTTTCAAAATTTTCGTTTATTTTTTCTTTTAATTTGATTGGCAATTCTATAATTTCATCCTTTAATGTAATCTTCATTTTTTTATTTTCAATTTCATATATCATAATCTTCTCCTTTTTTAAATTTGCAATGTTGCATTGCAAATTTCTCATTTTCCTTATTTATATCATAAAATCCGTATAAAAACAATTATTTCCAGAAATTAATGTAAAAGAAGTTGTTACTTGTTATATAACAACCTCTTTATATTATTATCTGTTTAAATTTCTATCTTTTTTCTTTGTTTTAGTAATATCTTCTTGTCCATTTTTCATTTGCATTTCAATTTTTATAACTTCTTTAACTTTTGGTATATCTTCTAAAATATAATTTGCTGTTTTTAAATTTCTTCTATGCCTATTTAGAATTGTAGTGCATTCATTTCTCTTTTCTTTATATTCCTCTATTAATTTATCATCTTTGCAATTTCTTAGCTTATTTCTATATTTTTGTCTTAAATTGGTAACACTTTCTATATTCTTTTCAGTTTGTGAAATATAGCTTTTTACATTTTCTGTTGTTTTTAGTTTTTTGTTTACAATAAGTCTAATTTCATTAGAATATCGTTCCATTTTTCTTACTTCTTGTTTCATTTCTGGAGATAGGGGTTGGTAACTTTCTCGTTTTGGTAATAATCCCAATAAATGAAATAGTAATAAAAATAATACATCAATTCCACTCATTTTACTAATATCTCTAAACTTTCCTTTATATTTACCAAATTTATATTTTTGTTTTTTCTTTTTTGGGTGTATAAATTCCATATATCTATTTTGATGATAATAGGGATTGTGTTCAACTTTATCTGCAATATTCTTTAGTAAATATTGTTCTCCTAAATGATACATCCTTACTGCTTTTTTATCATTTATTGAACGAATTGTTGGATATTTCCTATTATAATCATCATTTATAATATAACCTTTTTTAAGCATTATCTTTTTAAATTGTCCATAATTTATACACATTTCCATTGCTTCATCAATAGCTTGTTTTATTACATTATACTTTGTTGGCTCTCCTCTCTTTTCTGCAAAATATATACTTCTTGGTGTTTTTCCTTTTGGTTTTTCAATAACTGTTAGTCCATATTTTCTACATAGTTCATCTGATAACTCTCTGAAATGATAATATGCTTCTTTGTTACAATTAAACTTTTTACCTGTGAACATATTAACTGAATTTACTACAAAATGGTTATGATATGTGCCAGTATCAAGGTGTGTTGCAACCACTACTTGATATTCACTCCACATTTTTTCAGCAAGTTCTACCACAATTTTGTGTGCTAGTTCTGCTGTTACTTCTCCTGTTTTAAAACTTTGGTATGCGTGATATGCGACATTTCCTGTAGTCTTATCAAATCTATTTTGTACTGTTTTCATTTCTTCATAAGCTGTTTTTGCTTTACAATTTACTCCTGTCACATACATAGTTTTCTCGTCTTTATCTATAGTTTTTTCATCATTTTCTGCATATTTTAATACTTGTTTTAAATCCGCAAATATTGTTTTTTCTGGATTTTTTGCATAACTTATTACACGAGATATACTATCTTTAATTGCCCATATTTTCGTTGTTGCCATTGTCATCACCATCTTTTTTGTGATTGTAAATGTCTAAAAAATCACTTTGCATTTTTGCTATTTTCTCTTTTATTTCTTCATTACTCATATAAGGAAATTCATTTTTTAGTTCAACCATTCCTGCATAAATTTTACGAAGTTCTTCATCTGGTATTTCATAAATTTTTTGTTGTAATCCAACTTTTCTTAAATAAGATGATAATTTCAAGTTAGCCTTTTGGGCATTTTTCTGTAATTTTTTCTTTTCATTTTCACTTACTCTAACATTAATTCCTATTGTTCTATTTCTCATATTTTTCCACATCCTTTTTCAAAAATTTTAGTTCATTTTTTATAAAAAGTTTTTTCATTTTTCTTTTAATTTTTTCTAATTTTAAGATATGGGTTATAGGGGACAAAGTCCCCTTTCATCGTAAGATGTCGGATTTGTGGCAATACAAATCCTATGCTCGCTACACTTATAGACATCAAATTTGTATATACATTTCGTTCTGTAGTTCTACTAGCAATTTCTTATACATAAATTAGTTCATTAAATACAATTTCCTCTGCTTCATTTTTAAAATTGTTCATCATTCCTACCCAATATAATTGATTAGTATTTTTCATTTCTTCTGTTAAATTATTTTCCTTTTTTAATTGCTCAACTATAAGATCAACTCTTGCTTGTACTATTTCTTGTATTTCTTTTAAATGCTTATTGAGAGTTTTGTTCATACACATTATTATATATTCTGCTTTCTTATTTTCTTTCAAAAATTTTAGTCTTAATCTTCCGTATTTATTTAAAGTAATTTTTTCTTCTTTTTCTAAAACTAAATTAGGAATATAGTAATCGCCAACCTTTGTATATTCAATTCCATATTTATTGTCAATATTGTTTTCTTTTAATTCTTTACTTTCCATTTTCAATTCCTCCATTTACTAAATTTTTTAACTAACTTTTTCTCGTTCTTTGACTCTAATTGCTCCAACAATTCTATTTGCTTTTTTCTGTGGGAACTTTTTATCATCTGTAATTAGTTCAACTAATTTAAAAAACTTTTCTCCATTTTCATTTATTTCATCTATTATAATATATTTTTTCTGATAACCTTTCTTTGTTTCATCTAATCTTGCAATCTCGTAATAAGATACTTCATAATAATCATTTAATTTGTCGATATAATCTTGTAATTCTTGCTTGTCCATCATAATTGTTGTTCTAACATCTTTACCATTTTCATCTGCAATATTCATATCAAACATTCCGTTTTGCATTAATTTATATATTGCTTCTATAAATGTTTTTCTTAATTTGATATTAACTAATTTATAATTACCTTTTTTTTCTTTATCTACAGTGATACTTTCTAAAAATTTTGATATAAATTCCTGTTTTTCTTCTTTTGTTTTGCTTTTCCATTCTGCTATCAGCATATCGTAAAATTTATTAGAACGAATTAGCTTTTCTTTTTCTACATCTCTATCTGCCATTAAGTGTTGTGGAGAAAAAGTTTGCTTATTTAAGTCAATGGCTTCAATTCGTTTTTGTTCAATCAAATTTAGCTTTTCATCAACTTCTTTATATTCTTTTGAAAATTCCTCTACATCAACAATTTCTTTTAAATATGCTTCTTTTATTCTATTCTTTCGACCTTGTAATGATGATATTTCTTTATCTAGTTTAGCTGTATTTCGTTCTTTTTTATCTGCTAAAACAGGATAAAAGTATTTCTTTACTGTCATATCATATTCAATTAAGTCCATTATCATTGGCATTACCTGTTCTTCAATTAAATCTTCACGAAGATAAATTTTACAATCTGTGCAATGGTAATACATATATTTTTTCTTTTTCCCACCTGTACCTTTACATTGCATTATTTTGCCACATTTTGGACATATCATTTTCTGCATAAATATATAAACTCTGTCTCTGCAATAGGCTCTCTGATTTTTCTCTTTTTGAATTTGAACATCTTCAAACATTGCTCTTGTTATTATTGGTTCTACAACATTAGGATATATTATAGGCTCTTTCCCTTGTTCTTTCGCTACTCTCTTAAACCTTTCATAATCTCCTACGTAAATTCTATTATTGATTATCTTTTCAATTTTGCTATCTTTCCATTTTTTCGGTGCTAAAACCTTTTCTTCGTTTAGGATATTAGCTATTGTTTGATAACTTTTGCCTTGTAAATACAGATTAAATATTCTAATAATTATATCTTTTGTAGTTTCATCAATTATTACTTTCTTTGTTTCATCTCTTTTGTAACCTAGTGGGCAAGTTCCTGGTATATGTCCACATTTTATTGCACCTGTTAGACCGAATTTTGTTCTTTCGCTTACTATTTCAATTTCTAATTGTGATAAAACTGTTAGCATACGGACAAAAAATCTACCGATTAGCCGTGCTGGTGTTTACATCATCACGGTCGCAAACAAGATAACAATGATGTGTTTCTAAATCTGATATTAAAACTTCTAAATCTCTTACAGACCTTGTAACTCTATCTAGTTTATATGCAATAATATAATTAATTTTACCTGCTCGCATATCTTCTAGCATTGCTGAAAAGCTGGTCTGTGTTCCATATCTTTGGCTGATATTCCTGCATCCTCATAAACTTTGTAAATCTTATAGTCCTTATACTCACAAAGTTGTTTTAATTTTTCCTCTTGTTCACCTAAACTAAATCCTTCCCTTGCCTTTTCTTTCTTCATTCATTACAACATTACCTCCTTCTTTTAATGAATATAGAAAGACACTAAAAAAAGTGCCACATAGCATATCGGCTTAGCTATTGACACTTTAAAGTTTTTATTTATTGTTTTAACTATCTCTATTTTTTCTTTTAAACATAATTAATAAATCAATATAGTACAATTTTTTAAAAACTCTAAAATATCAACATTTTGACTTGCTATGTTATGTATTCATTAAATTTTGATAGTGGATATTTATTTTCCAAACTATCTATGTAAAAGTAATCTTGCTCATTAAAGAATAAATACAGTTTATCTTTAATAATTACTCTGTGTGGCTCTACATACGCTAAATTAGTATGTTCCACAATTCTTAAGGTACCATTGATAATTTCTGGTTTAACCTTTTTCATTTTGCAAGTCCATTCAATTTTAGAGAGTAATTCCTTACTCATATTGATTTCTTTTTTAATTATATGTAACATAATACCACAAAAGCCTCCTTTTTTCAATATTTTGGGTCAAAAAAAGACCGTTTCTTTTGAAACGGTTTAAGATTTTTGTGTTCATCAAAATTTTTGTTGTCTTGAAATTAAGTTGTATCAAGACTTTCAAAAAGTTCGACGAAAACATGTCTTGGTGGCTTCAAGTGGAATCGAACCACTGACACGAGGATTTTCAGTCCTCTGCTCTACCAACTGAGCTATGAAGCCATAAAAAAATGGCGACCCGGAACGGGCTCGAACCGTCGACCTCTAGCGTGACAGGCTAGCGTTCTAACCAACTGAACTACCGGGCCGTAAAAACATGGT
>QWCY01001639.1_pt1 | contig 31967 bp, 22 predicted proteins | sample 1972631 | NCBI WGS metagenome assembly QWCY01 (sample SAMN09866696, study PRJNA288562) | Human gut metagenome isolate pre1_stool, whole genome shotgun sequencing... | isolation source: gut | host: Homo sapiens | place: USA: California
AATCATGCCTCGTTCACCGGCGGAAAAGTGATCGTTACTGGCGTGAACCTCACCCAGACGCAAGCGGACGATTTGACAAAGGCATTCAAAGAACAGTTTGGAAGTGCAACGACCCTCGAGTTCCAAGGCACGATAGCGGGCGTTTCACATGATGATAAATTAACCGTCGCAAAAACCAACGAGCTGTACAACAACGTTGAGCATCTTCGCGATGTCATTTTCGTAGACCGAAAACTTGAAGGCGAAAACGGAGCAATCGTCGTTGGAGATTCAGGTTTGCGCAACAACACAGGCTTCACAGGCATCAACGAAGCAACCGGAACAACAATTCAAGACGGGAAAGAGCTTACTCTGATCGGCGGTAAGTCCGACGGAACAGGAAATCGTTTCACTCTAGCTGAAAAAGTTATTTCTGCTGTCGGCAGCGGAGCCAAACTGATACTGGGCAGCCTCGGTATTAAAGACTCTTCTCTTTATCAGGGTCAGGCCTCGGAAGTCAATCTTTCCAACGGCGGAGAATTGAGAATCGCTGCGGGCGATTATCTTGTCACGAATCACACCTCTTCGGGAGGTACAACAACGGTAGATAAAAATTCTACGTTCCGCAGTGACAACGGCACATTCACCGACAAAGCTGTTCTCGAAAATAACGGCGAAACCGTCCTCGGAGCTTTAAACGGCTGGAACAGCGCAGAGGTCCGCAACAATGGAAAATTGACTGTCAGCGGTAATACTCAGTTCGGCGGCAGATTTATTAATAATGCCAATGCCAAATTAGTTGGAACAGCAGATATCGACGGAACCTTGCAAAACAGCCAAGGCGCTCGGTTAATTGCCAATACGGTTAACGTCAACGGCACACTCAGAAATTTCGGTTACATGGAAGCGCTGGATAATTCAACCGTATTCGGCACTCTTGAAAATCCGGGCGAAATCCGTCTTTTCAATACAACTATCGGTTCCCGCGGTGACGGCAACATTGGCACCATCGGAAATACTTACACTCTTAAAGCAACGGGTAAAACACAGGTATCCGGTTTGATCGCCAATGCTTCAGGCGCTGTTGCAGAATTTACCGGCGATGATTCGGAACTCACGGTTCTAAGCGGCGGTGTTGTTTCCAACAATGGCACATTGATTGCCGATTCGTTAGTTATTAATAACGGCGGCTATTTTATTAATGGAGACAACGCGCAACAAACTTTCGCTACTTCTCCTCTTCGCTTAAGAAAAGTAGCCAGAGCTGTTGCAAGGGCAACCGAACAATTGAAGAATTTGACGGTTTCTGAGGGCGGTAGCAAGACTAATAACGGCATTGCTTATTACGGAACCGGTTCGATTGCGGGTGAATTTATCAATGCTTCAGGCGCCGAAGCTTTCGGCGGCGTGTCTGACATTTTCGTTGACGGCAGCGGATTAGGTATTACGAATACCGGCGCGATCAAAAATGCAGGTACGTTTACTTTCGGCGGTACTTTGAATAACTCCGGCTCGATTACTGGGGACGGTCTGATAGTGTTCAAACGCGCCGGTCTTGGCAACGATACCTTTACGAATGCCGGACAAATCAAAACCGGAAGCCTTGAGGCTGACAATATTAAATATGTACAGACGGCAGGCAGTCTTTCGAGTGCTTCGGGTTGGTTCAGCAATTCAACAGTTGATCTTACCGGCGGAACGATTGAGCACGCTGTTCTCGGTTCCGGCAATACCTACAATCTCGGCGCGGGCTCCGGTTCCAATGATGCAGCAACATTTACGGTCGGAACACTCGACAGTTCTTCTGTCGTGAATATCAATCGCGGTGCAACACTGAGAACCGAACATATTGCAATGGACGGTCACAAGACCACTAACTTGCAAGGCGGCCGTCTGTCCACAACGTTGGATCAGGTCTTTGCCGATCTGGATTATTCAACACTTAACCTAGATGCAGTAAATCCTGAAGATAAAGTTGAAGTCAGCAGCAATCCTCAAATCGTCACGGGCATCGGTAACGTTATCGGTTCTGTTGCACAGGGTATCGCTTTTCAATGGGGTACTGTCGCGTTTGACGACGCCTCCTACAGTGCTGCTCTTGCCGGTGACGCAGTTAATAAGCTCGTAGCAATCGGAGATGTTCCTGCGGATCGCCGCGGAGAACTTGAAGTTGCATTTAACGGCAAAGCTGCTGAGAGATTTAATGTAGATCTCGCAAATTCCATTAAAGCCACTGCCGCCGGAACTCTAGCCTACGCAACGTTTGCTAATGAAACGCTTTCCAATGAAAGCGCTGCAAATCCGGGCGCAACTTCTTTGGTTGTAGGTGTTAATGACAGCGCAGCCGTTGTTGTTCCGACTTCCGGTACGCCGAACGTTTTAAACCAGTCAATGGGGTTTATGAACGTAACCGGCGTTTCTGACGGCCTCTATATTAATAGTGGCAGCCACTTCGTTTTGGTTGGTCAGGCCCAGCCCAATCCCAATCTCGCTCCGGTGGAATTAGCTGACGGCGCTGTTTGGGTAGGAGGCAACCGCAACGACAACGGAAACTTGACTCCTTCTAAGTTAACGCTAGGCTCTTACGGTTCAGCCGCTGCAACGAAGGGACATCTTGCAGAACTCAATATCGGTATTTCCCCGGCCAATAACAAAATCGGAGGTGCCGGCGGTCAAGTGATTGTCAAAAATGGCGAGTTTACCGTTGACGTCCTGAACAACGGCTCTGCCGGTTACGGTAATGACCGAGAGGGACTGGTTATCGGCAATGCCGATGACACAGCCACTCAGCTGATTGTCGGCAGCTATACGGCTGTTGACGGCAGTGCTATGAGCAACCACGGCATTTTCAAGGCTCAGAATATCGCATCCCGAAACACCAACAACTCGTTCGTTAATCACGGAACTTTTGATATCGGCACTGCGGATATTAGCGGCTACGTGGAAAACAACGGTCAAGCAGCCTTTAATGAGCTGACACTACGCGAATACGGTTCTGTTAATAAGCAAGGTGCTGAACTGACAGCCGGAAAACTGACCGTTTCCGGTAACGCTCTTGCCGGTGCTTCGGGAACTTACGGCATTCGTGGATCGCTGGAAAATCAGGGCAAACTGTCCGTTACGGATGAGCTAACTGTTGCCGGTGATATGACCAACAGCGGCGAAGTGGACATTGCAAAACTCACCGTTCAAGCCGCAACACCCGTTCAGGATGCAACTGCGGGCAGCTTCATTAATAATGCGCTTGCCAAAATGGACTCGCTCCTGACGGAAGCAGGATCTCTTGTTACTAATGCAGCGGATGCCGTCCTGACCATTGCCGGACTTAACGGAGCCTCCGAACTTAACGGTACTGTTACCAATGACGGAACCCTCAAAATTGACGGAACTCAGAGTGTCACGGTTGCTTCAGGTGAACTCAACAACAACGGCACAATGGAAAATACCAATGCGCTCAATGTCACAGGCGGCACGGTTGGCAACAACGGCTCCTTAGCTTTGAACGGTTTGAATATCACCGGAGGTCAGGTACAAAACTCTGCCCAAGCCGCTCAGTTCAAAGATTCCGGCACAACCAAGATTGAAATGGCTGAAGCCGCCGATGTCGGTATCGCCAATGAAGGCCACCTTGAGCTTTCAAACCTCATGTTATTGAAGGGCATGATTCAGGGCGGTTCCGTCGGCTCCAAGGATGTGACACTGGCTGATGTTCGACAGGATGCCTCGATTGAGGCTGAAAAGGTTCAATTAAAAGAACTGAACAATGCCGGAACGGTAAAAGCTACCGAATTTGCGGCTGCCAAGTCTGAAAATACAGGCAACGTTGAGGTCGGAAATCTTATTCTGGCTGAGAACGACCGCTTCTTTAACCAAGCAGCCGGTTCAGTCAAGGCCGATCAGCTGGTTCTTAACGGCGGAGAATTTGTCAATGCCGGTGGAAACACCTCGGATATTGCTTTGACGCAAATCGCGACCGGCGGGCAGTTCACTTCCGACGGAGACAGCAACCTTCAGAAGGTTGTTTCCAACGAGGGAACGATTAACCTTAACAAGGGCAATCTCAATATTGCCGAGCTCGATGCGAAGAACTCTGTCTATAACCAGTTGGGCGGTCATTTCAAAGCGGATAAAGGATTCTTTGAAGATTCCACGCTCAACATAAAGGGCGGTATTTTTGATGCTTCCGAAGTTCGCGATTCCGAAGGAAACGTTACCGGCCTCCTCGGCAATAACACTGTTAACATCTCCGGCGGCAATCAGACTCCGGTGATTGATAACGAGGATTCTGCTGAGAATAAGTCCCACTATAAAGATAATTTGACGCAGGTTATCGCGGGCGTAGTCAACAGCGATACGACTGTCAATATCATGGAGGGCGGCGTTCTTGACGTTGCCAAGATCGAACTTGACGGAACGAAGGCTGACACTATTAATCTTCAGGGCGGCGTTCTTCAGACAAGTGCCGATCAAATTTTCGGCTCTGTAACGACTGAGGCTATTCGTATCGACGCATCGGACGCCGAAACAGGCACCGTACAGCTTCCGACCACAGTGCTTTCTGCAACTACCGTCGGCGCAGTTAAAGATGAGATCAAAATCGGTCTTAATGTTGAGAGCGGCAACCTCGCGTTGGACGACGACTATTTCAGCGCTTCGCTGATTGTCAGCGTCACCGACAAAATTGCGAATGCATTTGAAAACGCAGCTAATCTGACCATCAATTTCTTGGGACAGATGACCGCGCCCTTCACTATCACAACTGCCAACGATTTGGAAAAAGAAGGACTCGATGTCGTTCTGAATCCGGGCATTGTGCTCAACACCACCACTTTGCACAATGAGTCTGCCGATGAGTACAACAAAGACACCGATACAGCCCAGACGATCAAAGGTTTAGTGATCGGAGCCGAGTCCAATGATCCGAATACCAATTCGATCAATATTAGTATGGGATTCAAAGATGTCTCCCATACCGATAAAGTCACAATCGAAGGCGGTAAGGAATTGGTTCTTGTCGGCAATGCCGTCAATGCAATTCCTGAAGGTTCTTTTGGTGATGATGCCAATAAACTGCTGAAGGATTCTGCCGACGGCGGCTCCATTGACGTGAACAACGGTACGTTTACGTTCGGCTCTCACGGCGGAGTTACTCCGACGGTCGGATGGATTCTCTCCTCCAATATCGGAGAAAACGGGGCTTTGGAAGCCAAGAACGGCGAATTTGCGGACTGGACGATTGCCAACAACGGTAATGTTCATGTTCACTCCAACGCGATCCTTCATACAAACAGTTTGACCGGAAACGGTGCTGCTGTTAACGAAGGCAAGCTCTCTCTGGATGAAAAGGACGGTACAGGCCCGACGTTTGACGTTGCTGGCTCTTTCACGAACAAAGGCGGAAACTCTGTTCTGGACGCCTCCAAGGTGGACAAGGTAACGGTATCCGGCACACACGCCAACGAAGGCAATGCCAATTACAACGATATGCTGATTGCTGAGAGTGGCAGCTCTAATAACAGCGGTACGGAAAAAGGAAACATCCTCACCGTTGAAGGAGCTCATACCAACTCCGGTACGTCTATTTGGAACGGTGTCACCGTTGCTGATTCCGGTAAAGGTGAAAACTCCGGCAAATTGGACGTCGGTAACGTATTTGATGTGATCGGTGAGTTCGTCAACAAAGGCAAAGACGCTGTTCTTGATGCCACCAAGACTGCCGTGACAACTGTTGCGGGTCTTCTGCGCAACGAAGGAACTGCCAATTACGACGACATGACCGTCGCTTCCGGCGGCAAATCGGAGAACACCGGGTTTGAACAGGGTGATATTCTGACAGTAGCAAACGGTGGTAAGCACACCAACAGCGGCACCTCGATTTGGAACAACGTCACAATCCAAACCGGAGCAACTTCAACGGTTGACGTCGGAGGTAAAGAAACCATCAAGGGTACCTACGACATTGCGGGCGACCGCATTAACAAAGGCGAAGTTGACGCAACAGGCGTTGCCAACACTCAGGTTTCTGGGACGCTCGATAACCAAGGAAAATCTGAATATGACGATATGACCGTTGCTTCCGGCGGAATGTCCAACAACTCGGGCTTCGAGAAAGGCGACATCCTTACCATCGAAGACGGCGGTGAGCATATCAATTCAGGTACCTCGATCTGGAACAACCAGACCATACAGGTCGGAGGCTCGGCCACTACGGAAGAAGGAGGCAAAGAGACCATTAACGACAAGTATGTTATAGCCGGTGACAAGACCAATAAGGGTGAAGTTGACGCTACCAAGGTTACCGATACCCTTGTTTCCGGGACACTCGACAACCAAGGCAAATCTGAATATGACGATATGACGATTCAGGGCGGCGGTACGTCGAATAATTCCGGTTACGAGAAAGGAGACATCCTGACGATTGACCCGGAAGGCGAACACAATAACTCCGGCACGTCTATCTGGAACAACGTTGTTGTTGCGGGCGGCGACGTGAACAACACGGGAGATATTGAAACCGGCAAGCTCACCATTGACGACGGTCTCGTCAAGATTGACGGGGGCAGTCTGAAGGCAGAGGAAACCGACCTTAACGGCGGAGACCTTGTCATCGGAAACGACAGAGAACCGACCGAGGAAAACCACGTCAAGGCTGAAATCAATCCGAAGGACGACGTGATCGACACGAATATCTATGTGAAGAACAACGGCGATCTGAACCTCGGACCGCAGGGCGGACTTGACTGGGCCGATTCCATCGGATCTCCGACGGTGCCGGGCGGCACACCGAGCCGATTGGTTATTACCAATAACGTGACAACCGGTCCGGGAGGAGGCATTGCCGTAGGTCCAAACGTTTGGACGGATAAAGATACGCACGTCCAGATCGGAAACGGTGATCTCTTCTTTGCTAAGGATTCTCTGACCGTTATCGACAGCTCCATCCTGACAGACGGTAAGAGCGCATTCAATACCACAAGCGATATTGCGAAAGTCACCGTCGAACCGGGTGCAAACCTTGTTCTGGGCAATATTGAAGAAGTGGGCGACTACACAATCGTCAACGGCTACATCACCGACGGAAATGAAACCGGCGGAATGTGGACGGGCGGCTGGACCGGCGACAATCTTTACGCTCTTCCACAGGACGGCTCCGGCATCAACTGGATTCTGACGCTGCACAACGATCCGAGCAAGATTTGGGTCAATGCAACGCTGGCCGATGTCCGCACTGTCTATCCTGACATCGCCATTCCCAACATTGCTAACGACGATCTGCTGCACTGCAAGAGCGGTGACGCAGGAGCCGAATTTGTTTGCCGCGTTCTGCGCGATAAAGAGCTTGATGTTGCCGGTAAGACCAAAGTCATCAACTCTGTTGCCAATATCGCCTTTGCGGGCGGCGCTATGAGCGTTTCCATGAACGACCTCAACACGGCAGCCGACTCCATCGAGGGCAGAGTTTCCATGCGGAACGAAGCCTTTACCGAGTACGGTGTTATGCGCGAATGGGATCGCGGAAACGATCTTTGGGTCGATGTTATCGGCGGTAAGCAGAAGTACAAGAGCCTGAGTGCCACCGGTATTTCTAAAGCCGGATTCGATACGAACGCCTACGGTCTGGTTATGGGCTACGACCGCAAGTTTGCCGGTAAATCCGTCATCTTGGGCGGCGCTTTCAGTTATAACCACGGCTCGCTAGATTCCACCGGCGACGTGCTGAAGACCAAGAACAAGTATGACAGCTTCGGTCTGCACGCTTACGGCGCTTACGCTCCCGTCGATAGAGTCAATCTGATCGGAACTTTGAGCTGGATGCACAACTCCTCTGATATTACACAGTCGATTAATGCAGCCGGATTCAACAAGGCCGATGCTGATGTCAAGACAAATCTGTTTAGTCTCGGCGCTCGAGCCGAAGCTAATCTGCCGGTCGGCAAGGCAAACGTAATTCCTCACGCAGGACTGCGTTATGTGTGGGCCAAGTCCGGCAGCTACGACACCAAGGTGGACGGTAAGAAGGTTTGGGGCAACACACCGGACGCTACCAATACTTTCCAGCTGCCTATCGGTGTTGCGGTTCGAGGCGACATTATGACCGCTTCAGGTTGGAATGTTCGTCCGCAAGCTGATCTGACGTTCATCCCGCAATTCGGGGATACCGAACAGAAGACGAAGCTCAGCAATTTCAACGGTGTCAGCGACAAGCTGTCGGGAGAATTTGCGGGCAAATTCGGCACCAACGTCAATCTTGGCGTTCAGGCCGATAAAGGTCCGGCAACGTTTGGTGTCCGCTACGGATTCACGGGGGGCACCAAAGGCAAAGCAGATCACGCCTTCAAATTTGAGTGCAGATACCGCTTCTAAACAAATCTAAAAACACACGCGGACTCCGAAAGGGGTCCGCACAACTCCGATGAATGAAGGATTCATCGGTGAGCGCTCCAAATGGGCGCTGACCAATGAATCTCAACCGAAGAGAAAAAAATGAGCAATAGAAAAAAATTACCTTTTAACCTTGGAAAGCAGTTCCGAATGACTTCCGGTTCTTGCCAACCTGAGCAAAGGGTATTCAACTTTATAAATGAGAAGCCAATCGGGGCGGATATGAAGTTCGCGATATCCCTTCCAATTGCCGCTCAAACTATGGTCTCTGAATTGAACCGGAATCTTAACTTCTTTAAGAAGCATGTCAATTGCTTCAGAAAGAAGTTCCATCCTCTTTCCTTGTGCTTCCATTTTTTTAACGTCTTTCAAAAAAAGACTCGAAGCATCGATGCTCAACATTCTTTATCGACTGCCGAGAGCAATTCTTGGAAATTGGAAAACTTCTTTCCTTTTCCTTCCTCCAGCTCATTCACCGCTTCGATGGTTTCTTTGTTTGGGACGTATGTACTAAAGGGAATGTCTCTCTCATTGACCAATTTGGTCAAGGTCATCCGTACCAAGTCGGATATGGAAAGACCCATAGCCGAAAGAATCTCACTTGCTTCAGATTTCAATTCTTTGTCGAGTCGAACCCGGATAAAAGAGTCTGCGGTGCTCATAGAAGCTCCTTTTAAAGAATGCCTACATTGTAGCACTGATAGAAGATTAAGCTCTGCTCTGAGTTCTTTGTACTCTTTACGGAATTCAGGATCTTTCATCCAACCCGCCGAAGTCTCTTTCCAAGATTTCTTTGCAGTTCTTCTGACTTCCATTTTTTCTACCTCTGGCTTTTTCAATATCAAGTGCAGCCGCTTTTATCAAAGCGCCATCGCCGGAGTCTTCCTCTGCGCAAAAATGAAGGTACAAATCGAAGTCCTCTTCGCTTTCAAGAAAATCAGCTGCGTCATAAGGTTTGCAAAGTTTTGTACTCAGCACATCCGGGAAGGAAGAAGGTTTTTCAGCCTTAATACTTTCGCTCGAACAGTAATCAAGATATGCGTCAATGACGCTTTGAAAAGCATCTTGAAGCTCCAAAAGGGAGAGGCCTTCATAAATCAACCCGCAACGGATATCAAGCACTTTGCCCGTAAATCGGCCGTCCGAACTAACTTCCACGGAACCTTCATAACCTTTGTAACTAAGCTTCTCGTTGCTCATAAAAAATCATCCTTATTAGAGCCAAATTTTAATCAAAGCGGCCTGCGTGTAAGGTTAATTATCGGTTTCATCCTTGCCACTCTTTCCCTGTCATCTCAAGCCGATGATTTCGGAGAGTTGGCCAAACGCTGCGCACCGGAGGTATCTGAAGACACGCTACGCGCATTGGTCAGAACGGAGTCAAGTTTTAATCCGTATGCCATTGGTATTGTCGGCGGAGGTTCCCGGCAGCCGAAAGCATTCCATGAGGCGATGGCAGTCATTGCACAGCTTGAACTCGAAGGAAAGAACTATTCGGTCGGGTTGGCACAAATCAATAGAAAGAATTTTTCCAAGCTTGGTATCAATGCCTCCGGGGCACTGGATGCCTGTACCAACTTAAAGGCAGCATCAAAAATCCTTTCCGACTGCTACCAAAGAGCGCAGAAGAACAGCGGCAGCAATTCGCTTCACGATGCCTTGAGCTGCTACTACTCAGGAAATTTTCAGACCGGCTACCGCCACGGCTACGTGGATAAGGTGCGCGCCAATGCCGGCATTTCAACCTTAACAGCTCCTGTCGTTCCGTCCATCCGGGAAACTGAAACGAAATCAAAAGATTCTTCAACCCTTGTCGCTACAGGCGACAACTCATCAACCGGATTGATTTTTTAATCCGATTAACTTTAGGAGTTTAACTATGAAAAAAAACAACTTCTTATTCCCCGCTGCGCTGGCCGCGTTGATTCTGAGTGATCCGGCACTGGCTGCTGCCGGAACTCAGAGTCTGAACAATACGCTCCAAACAATTTTGAGTGTATTCCAAGGCGCATCTCTTTTAATCGTCACAGGAGCAATTATTTGGGCAGGCTACAGAATGTTGTATACCCATGCCAATATTCAGACGGTTGGCGGCCCCTTCCTAGGCGCTTGTTTAATTGCCGCAGCTCCTTGGCTGGCTGAATTGCTGGTGGGCTAAATGGAAACATCGAGCCCTTTGTTTAAAGGTGCGACGCGCCCCGCTTGCATCGGGGGCGTTCCCCTCCAGGTATTTGTGCTCAATATCGGCGTCATTTCGCTTTTGGCAATCTGGATTTGGATTCCTTTGATTTTGATTACGCCTATCACGCATTTTTATTTGAAGACCGTCGCCGACAAAGATGAGCAGATTTTCTCGCAGCTGATTTCCTATGCGCGAATCAATCTCGTTCGCTCTTTTAACCGACGGTACTGGGGAAACGTCACAAGTCTGAGCCCAAAACAAGAAAAAAAAGAGCTTTTCATACTTGAAAAGAGCAAGGAGTAAACCATGTTTGCCCAACGTAAAGCACTTGAAAACTCTGAAAAAAGCCTCTCGGAATTTATTCCCTACTCAGCGGTCATTGCGCCCGGCGTTGTGATCTGCCGGGAAGGAGACTTAGTTGCGACGGTAAAGATTTCAGGGAAAGTATTTGAGGCGGTTTCCAACGAAGCGCTCCAAAGAGATGCGGAGCGCCAGAACAACTTTTTAAAAGTAATGGCAAGCGCGTCCTCAACGGACGAAATGTCACTCAAGGTGCATAGAATCCGGCGCGTTGTCCATGATGAACTTTCCGTGCCGGACGAAAATTTAAGCAGCCGTTTTGTCAGAGACTTTGTTCGCGCCTACAACAGTGAAATCTCGGAAAATAACCTGATGGCTACCGAACTTTATGTGTCGTTGGTCAGCCATAAAGCGACGGCATTGAAGAGGGATAAGTACAAAGAATCGGAAATCCGGGAGGAACTTAAAGAGCGCTTGGAGGTTTTCGGAAAAGTCTTCGATCAGCTGGTAAGTTCACTTAGGGATTACGAGCCCGCAGTGCTTGGAGAATATTCGGACGAGCAAGGAATTATTTTTTCTCATCAGCTCTCCTTCTACAACTACCTGCTGACCGGGCAATGGCAGAAAGTCAGAGTGCCTTTCATGCCGCTAAACGAAGCACTGGGGAACGTTCAGGTTTTCGGCGGAGCCGATACCCTTGAATTTCAAACTGCATTGGGAAAGTCCTATGTGCAGTCGATAGAGCTTAAAGATTATCCGATGGCAACGTATTCCCGGCTGCTTGACGGACTGCTCTACAACACTAATTTCGATCAGAGTTCATACCCCTTTATTGAAACGCAGACCTTTACGGCCCTATCCAAAAACAAGGGACTCAAGGCTCTGAAGTTGCAGCAAAACCAATTAAGGTCGGCTCAAGACGATGCCGTTTCGCAAATGCAGCTGCTGTCATTGGCACGCGATATGGTCGCCAACGGTCAAATTGTCATCGGCGACTACAGCTATTCGCTTCTTGTATTCGGCAGCGAAGATACCGTTGTTGCCCATGCGAATGACTCGGTAAAAAAATTGCAGGACGCGGGATTTTTACCGATCAAATCCACTCTGGCGCTGGTTACGTCTTATCTGCATCAGCTTCCCGGGAGAAAGGATCGTCCGAGAGTGGCAAAAATATCGAGCATGAATTTTGCCCATCTCGCCAGTTTTCATAATTTTCCGTCCGGAAAACGCGACCGTAACCCTTGGGGCGAAGCCGTCGCGTTAATGAAAATGCCGAGCGATCAGCCGTATTACTTTAATTTTCATTACACCGATCCCGAAAAGGATTCTTTGGGAGACGTCCCGCTGGGAAACACGGCAATCCTCGGAGCCTCCGGCGCGGGCAAGACGGTATTGCTGAATTTCCTTTTGTGCTCGGCGCAAAAGTATCGCGATAAAGACCATCAGCTCTCGGTCATCTTATTCGACAAGGACAAAGGTGCCGAGCTAGCCATTAAAGCGATGGGCGGCGGATATTTGGCAATTGAAAACGGGAAACCTTCCGGCATCAATCCCTTCCAGTTGGAGCCGACAACAGAAAACATCCAGTTTTTGATCGGATGGACAAAGCGGCTGATCGGACGCGACGGACTCCAGATCACTCCGTTGGATGAGCAGAGGATCGCAACAGCAGTTGAGACGGTCATGTCCATGCCCGCAAAATATCGGAGACTGGCGGTGCTTCCGCAAAGCCTTCAGACGGGTGACCGGGTTGAAGACGCGCAGAACTCGCTTACGATGCGCCTGTCTAAGTGGATTGAGACCGGGCCTCTTGCATGGGCCTTTGACAATGAAATCAACACGCTTGATCTCAATGAATTTCCCAACTTCGGAATTGACGGTACGGACTTTTTGGAAAATGAGGATGTCCGCGGCCCGATTACGGAAATTCTCCTTTATCTGATTGAAACTCAGGTAATGAAGGACAAGAGACGAACCATCATTGTGATGGATGAGTTCTGGAAGTATCTCTCCGACCCGGCTACGGCTCAGTTTGCGTTCGACAAGCTCAAGACGATTCGTAAACAGAACGGTATTTTTGTGTTTGCTTCTCAGTCTCCCGAGGATGTTCTGAAAAGCGAAAGAGGTTCCGCGTTTGTGGACAACACGGCTACAAAAATCTACCTGCCCAATCCCTACGCGAATGAAAAGGATTACACGGAAGGGTTCAAGTGTACGAAGGACGAGTTTTCGATCATCAAGAGCCTCGATACACAAAGCCGTCTGATGCTGATTAAGCAGGGGCCTGTGTCCGTGATGATTCGGCTTGATCTCGGAAATTTCAAACGTGCTCTGAAGATTTTTTCCGGGACTGCCGGAACCACCAAGTTCGGAGAAAAACTATTTTCTCTCGTGGGAGACGACCCTGAAGTTTGGATTCCTTATTTCTTCGGGGACAAACCGCTGCCTACGCAGCCAAGGGAAGAAGTATGAGTCAAGATAAAAAAACTATTCCCGCAACAGAGAGACTTCCTATAGTCAATTCTGTTTTTAGAAGCGACTTTGAGTTTCCCGGAATAAAGACTCTTTTTCGTGTTTCTCACTCTAACGGCGATTATTTGATCAGTTTAGCTGCGGTTCTCGATGTTTTATATCACGTACTAGAAGCTGATCTTCAGACTCAATGGAACATCATTCCTCCGATAAAACCGGAGTGGTGGAAATTCTTAGGTTGCAGCCCGGAAAAATTCTTCTGCTTGGATTATTGCCACGAAGGGCATTGTCTTCTCGGAATAAGCTCTCGATACCTGGACAGCAACTATTTCCTCATTGAACTCGTGGATGATAAATGGTGTCGGCACACGATGTCATGTGAGTGTTTTCTGAGCATTTTGTATGCTGCCTCTAAAAAGGAACTGGTGCCGGTTCCTGAACCGACTGAACAAATTAAAAAGATTAATCCTCGCAACTGGTTTGAACTGGCGCGGTGCCATTTCAGACTGCCGATTATGAATTTCATGAACTCCTCGGAGGGAACTTCACTCTATCAAGCAGATAGAGGTTCCTACGAAGTGATTGCAAGTGAGTATTTTCGAACTGAGGATTTGAAGAATGGGTAAGGTTGTAAAAATAATCGGGCTTTATTTCCAAAGTCTTGGAAAAAAGAATCTCATTAGAAGGAAAAGTTTCGGAAGCAATTTCCTTTTTAAACCAACAATCCATCTTTTTGGCCACAATGAATTTGATGGTTTCCCGAACGTCCTTCCCTGTGGAATACGAGCGGTGATGGATTGCACAAAATCCCAAAATGGAAAACCCGTCGTGCTCAATAATATTTTCATTTCTTTCGTTAAATTCAACACCCTTAATTTTCTTAATTTTTTCTCTAAGGTCACCGTCTTTAAGCTCGCATTTCCACAAAGAATGAAAATTCGAGCAGTAAAGAAGCATCCAAGGGACATTGAGCAGAGATATTTCAGGGTGCAGCCAGCCTCGGTAACCGACAAAATCTTTAAGGATGGTTTCTTTGGCTTGCCAAGACAACTTAAACGGGAGGTCTCGCTCAAGAATGTAGAAGATCCTATCCAGCTGAGTCCAAAACAATTCAATAACCATAGAGGAAATTATTCCGGGAGTCCGGTTCGTGTATCGACAGTTCTTAGGCTTGGATTCCGGATCGGAATAAGGACAGTTTCTATAAGCGATTTCATCCTGAATTGCATCCAATTCGGGAATCTCAGCGAGTGTGTGTTTTGCGTAAGGGTCAGGCGTATTTTTCAACTCCGTCCTGATTCCGAGGATTTGAACCGCATTAAGGCAAGCAGGACAAACCGCATAGTTCCTGTAGTTGAACGTAAAAGGCGGCTTGCTCAGCGTATCTGCCTCAAACGCTTCACGAGTCAACCTAAAGGGCTGTCTGTTTTTCTTTCCAAAGCAAATCCATTTCATGGTTTTGTACCTGTTTATGACTATTCCCAATGGTAGATGATTATGAAATATAAAAAAATCGTTTTAACAATCGCTCTGTCCGCCGGTTTGTGCTCCGGCACTTCCGCTTTAGCGTCCGGCATTCCTACCGTGGATGCGGCTGCCATTGCCCAGATGGTGCAGCAGCTCACGCAGATGCAGCAGATGTACTCGAACATGGTTCAGCAGTACAACACGGCGGTCAACACGCTTCAGAATTTCACCGGAACCCGAGGCTTGGGACTGGTGGATTACAACCTGAACCTGAGAAGTCTGATACCGACCTCCGCCCGCAGTCGGCTGAACGGAATTATGAACGGCACGTCGTCTCTTAGCAGTTTAGGGCGGGATATTTTTAACCGGCTAAAGCTCGGAGACGCGTGCAGCAATCTTGACGGAGAAGTCAAACAAAACTGTTTGAGGGCCCGTGAATTTGAAGCGGAGCAACAGGCCGTACTGGAAGAAGCGGCCAATACTGCCAATCAGCGTCTTCAAAACATCGAATCGCTTATGAGTCGGATCAACACTGCAACGGATGCCAAATCCATTGCCGATCTTTCTGCGCGTATTCAGGCCGAGCAAGTTGCGCTTCAATCCTCTCAATTGGCTGCACAGTTCCAACAGGCTCAGATGGATAAGCAAAACGAGCTGGTACGTCAACAGGCTGAAAGAGAAGCGCATCAAAAGATGTTTCCAAGAATGACGCAAGCGGATATTCAACGGGCCATTCGTCCGCCGAAGAACTAAAAGGAGAATCCTATGGCGGGTACTTTTGAAGCGTTCGGTAATGAGGTCAGAAGCACGATGGCTGGATTTGCCGAATCGGTTTCTGGCGAAATCATCTCGAGCATCAGCCCGATTATTTACACCGGCATCATGATCTACTTTTTTGCCCGGGCCTATCAAATCACGACAGGCCGGGCGGAAGGCGCGATACCCGACTTGATCACACAATGCGTAAAGATTGTATTGGTCGCTTTTTTCGGACTGAATGCCGCAAATTTCGTAACTTATGTTATCCCGGCGGTCTATGGCATCGAAAACCTGCTGTTGAATGCAATATCCCACGCAACGACCGGAGGTGGCATCAGTAATGCATGGGGTGCAGCAGATCAAACGTGGGAAACTTTTATGAGCGGATTTCAGGCCATTTACAACATTTGGTCGAACAGCTCTTGGAGTGTTTGGTCCATCGGAGAAAGCATTGCTACGAGCCTTTTCATCATTTTGCTCATGGTGCTTATGCTGGTGGTATCCATTTATTTCATGTTCCTTGCAGTCGGCTACTTGCTGCTTTACGAAATCTTCCTTGTTATGGGATTAGCCTTCGGGCCGCTGTTTATCTGCACATTGATGTTCACCGTAACGAGGACGTGGTTTGACGGTTGGCTCAGAGCCGTGGTTTGCTGGGCATTTACTCTGGTTGCGGTGGCTGGGACCCTCATGTTAATTAACGGGATATTTCTAGAACGTGTTCAACAAGTTTCAGATTTTGCTTCGGCAGCTGAGGGTGGAAAAGATTACGGTGTCCTGCTTGTGAACCTTGGCGTTTTTGCCGTTGTCGTTCTCGCCATTGCGACCGTTGTGAAATCCATTCCCTCTTTCGCCGCCGGTCTTACCGGAGGTGTTGCGCTTCAGGCTGCCTCGGTGGCAGGTATGCTGCAAAGTTTCGGCAGAACGATGGCTGCCGTCACGGGCGGTGCTATGCTGGGTTACGCGGGCGGTATGTACGGACGCACTAATGCTCAGGATACCGATTACGCTAAAGAAAATCGAGATGCTCTGAAGTCTCAAGCCCAGCACCTCCTTGGAAGCGGCGGCCTTACTAATCCCGGTTCATTTGCAGCAGCGACTGCCGGTTACGCGGCAGGTGCAGTCAGACAGTTCTTCACCGACCCGGACAAATTAAGAACTCCGACAAACGCTGGTTCCGACGGTTCTTCCGGTCCGTCAGGAGGAAGTGCTTCCGGCTCTTCAGGCGCACCTGCATTTTCGGGCCCGGCAAACATGAACCAGACGCCACAGCAGGAAAAGGTGGCGGCCGCCAATGCTGCGGCGCTCGGTGCTGCATACGGAGCACAACCGGCTTCCGTTGCACAGCCGACATCTCCTTCAGGAATGACGGGAACAACTAGTTCGATGCCCGCTCAAAGCGCTTCCCCGACTCCTGCTTCTTTTGGAGCAACTTCAGGGACTACAGCTTCAGCAGCGCCCGGCGATTCCGGTGCAGCAGATCCGGCATTTGATTTCTCAGCGGATCATTCGCAGTTTGACCAAAGAGCTCAATTCAACACCCCGTCACCCGAACCAAGCATTCCGCAGTCTTCGGCGCAAGCATCCGGGTCTTCGGAACAAGTGAACGAGGCTCAAAGCCGACAAAACGAACGGATCGCCGATGAAATCTTAAAAAACAGAAATAAAAAAGTGTGAATCATGCAGTCAAAGAAACTTCTCTACTCAATCTTATCTGGGCTTCTTACAGCCGTTGTTCTAACCGGCTGCGGCGCCACTAAACCGCCGACACCCTCCGGCATTCGCGTCCCGGTAACTGAATTTGCACAGCAAAGACAAAAGGAAGCAATGCGGAAAAAAGAGGAAGCGAAACTTAATTTTGGAAAAGACCGGGTTACACGGAATTTCAGTTTCGGTTATGAGGAGACGGAGCAATGAAAACCTTACTCCTCTATTCCGAGAATGGCTGCAAGCTTGCCCAAAACTTCATCAACAACATACTGAGGAGCGGTCTCAATGAAAGTCGCTTCCCTTGCTCGGACGTCCATCGTGCGAAGCTGATCACAAATAATGACACCGGTCGTTTGCAGTCCCGTTCCAATGAGAGGAACGACGAGACCGTACTTTCGATTAAAACCCGCACCGTTACTGATAGCCGCAACAATAACGCGGTTAGAAAGAGCGTTCACTGGCTGAACGCTGACTACAAGCGCTGGACGAACGCCTTGCTGTTCCTGTCCCAGCGAGGGATCGAAAGCAATACGTATGATGTCACCTTGCTGAAGTACCTTTTTCATAATAATTCGGTGCCCTTACGTTTATCTTTTCCCCAAATTTCATACTCTTCTTCCAGCAAGGGCATGATCTGTTTGTGCTCCTCGAGGAGCTGGCTGAGATCATATTTCGGAAGTTTTCTGCGTTTCTTTTGTTTGGACTCAATAATCAGCTTGCCGTCGTCAAACGTATATTCAACGGTGTCACCTTCTGTTGCGTTCAAAAGTTCAAGTAAAGCCTTGGGAAATGTGGCTACTACCGATCCCCCGACTCTTCGTAATGTCAAAGAAGCCATATCTTTCTCCTAAAAGATAATTTTTAGATAACGAATATTATACAGATAGGAAACAATATGTTTTTCAAGAAAAAGAAACCAACGCCCCAAGCAGAAGCCGCTCCTTCAGCTGCAAAAGAAACCGTGAACAAACCGGCTTATCCCTATCACGAAGCTCTAGATTGGACCGTTGAGCGTATGGCGCTGAAGGAAAAACAGGCCAAAGCCGGTTGGACAGCCGCCAAGATTATGGGGTGCCTATTAGTGCTGGTGAGCATTATCTGCATTGTGATCGCGGTGAAAAAGGAGGCTTATCCCTTTATCGTCGAGCTGGATAAGAGCAACGGCACTACCCGGGTGATCGACATCCGTGATCCGCAAAACATCCCGGCCGATGAGATGATGGACAAGTATTGGCTCAATCTGTACACGCAGAGCCACGAAAGCTATGACTACCGCACGCTGGAAAACGACCATGCACGAGTCCGCCTGATGAGCGTTCCTGAAGTATTCAATCCTTATGACCATCAGTACGGACTGGATAATAAGAAATCCCTTCAGAATCTTCTTAAAGACAAAAAGAAGATCATCTGCAATGTTGAGTCCGTCGTTCCCAACGGAAACGGAATCGCAACCGTCCGCTTTACCAAACGCCTTGTTGATACGTACAGCAACAATGAAGAAGCTAGAAACTCTTGGCGTGCAACCATCGGATATGAATACAACCCGAATTATTCGATGGACGAAGCACAGAGGCTTGTAAACCCATTTGGTTTTACGGTCACAAGCTACCGTGTTGACCCGATCATTGAAGGAGCCGCCCCATGAGAAAAAGTCTTTGCTGTCTTTTGCTGGTTACATCTTTCCTCGGCTGCGGGCTCTCAGTTAATGCTTTAGAGCGTCCGACGGCAAGTCAATATGACGCACGAGTGATGTACACGGACTACAAACCCGGTCAGGTGTATCCGATCCGGGCCGCAAACGGGCTGATTACAACCATCACATTTTCTCCCGGAGAAAAGATTCGCGATTTCGGTTCCGGGTATTCAACCGCTTGGGAGTTTCAAGCCCGAGGCAATAATTTCTTTCTTAAACCTAAAGATTTCGACGGAGCGACCAATCTTGTGATTGTGACGGATAAACATACGTATCTCTTTGATGTGCATCCCGGTTCCAGAGCCAAGGCAACCTACAGCCTGACCTTCCGGTATCCGCTGGAAGAAGCGGCCAAAGCTCAGGAGAATGCAAACAAGAAAACCGTGGATTCTCTGCTGAACCAATCCGATAAAGAGATTTCCGATAAGACCGATTCCGAGAACCGATCTGAAGTTAATAAGTTTTACAGCGAAAATTTCGGCTCCTCTCCTCTTTCAAAAGAAATCGCACCTCTAGAAGTGTTTGACAACGGAAGGTTCACGTACCTGAAGTTTGACCGGCACACCGACTTTCCGGCTGTGTACAGAGTCTCTGAGAACGAAGAGGAAACACTGCTTAACTCTCACATCAAAGGCGACTGGCTCGTTGTTCACGGCGTTTACAGAGAACTTAGACTCAGAGCCGGACAAGCTGTCGTCGGCATTTACAACGAAACCTACAGCGGCGGCGGAGCTCCGAACGACTCGGGTGTGTCGGTGCCCGGACTGAAACGAGAACTCGTCAAAGAGGTGAACTAAATGAATGAAAACACAACACCGCAGATTTCCGGTTCTCAACCCAATCCTGCTGAAATCGGAATCCCGAGCGTTGCCGGGAAAAAATCATCCCCGGCAAAAAACAGAAACTTGGCTTTGATGGCAGCGTTAGTCGTGTTCATGCTGATTTGCATTGCCTTCGGTTTCTATCAGAAGCATTCTTCGAGAAACGCGCAGCCTAAGCAACAGGAGCAAGCAACTCCGATGCTTTCCGGACGCACGCTCACGCTTCCTCCTCTCTCGCAGATTCAGCCGCCGGAGGCGCCGCCCGCACCCGTGGTGATAAAGGAACCGGCTGAGCCGAAACCGGAAAAAGAGGCCGGGCTGATTCAGGAGCCTCCGGCGATACAGACGCAGCAAGCTGCAAGCAGTCCGATGGTCAACAGCACCAAAGAAAAACCTGAACCGACACTCGCTGAAAAGAGAAACATGGCCCCCATGATGGGCGATGGAGGAGCCTTACAGGGAACGGAGGAAAGTGGGGAAAAGGGATTTGCAGCCACCCTCCGTGAAGAGGGCTACGACTCCGGTTCCGGGCGATCTTCAGGCGGAAAATTAGGCGGACTGCTCTCCAGCGTTTCGACTCCTCCGACCAGTGCAATCATGATGCCGGACAGAAATCTGCTTCTTCCTAAAGGCACGTTCATAGACTGCGTTTTGGAAACCAAGCTTGATACGACCGTCCCGGGCATGACTTCGTGCGTCATCCCCCGCGACGTTTACAGTGCGAACGGTCGCGTACTTCTGATTGAGCGCGGTTCAAAAGCCATCGGCGAATATAAAGGTGCCGTGGAGAACGGGTTGAACCGAATTTTCGTTCTGTGGACGCAGATTCAGACGCCTAAAGGCGTGCGCGTCAATATCGATAGTCCTGCAACCGATGCGCTTGGCGGCTCGGGTATGGCAGGAGAAATTGACTTCCATTGGTGGGCTCGCTTCGGTAACGCACTGCTCTTTACTTTGATTCAGGACGGTTTTGACTTCGCAATGACCAAACAAACCGAAAACAACGGCGGGGTTAATTACTACCAGAACAGTGAAGACGGAATGAATCAAATCATTCAGGAAGCCATGCGTCAATCCGGCAACATTCCTCCGACGCTGACCAAGAATCAGGGCGAACGTGTCGGCATCTTTGTTGCCAGAGACGTGGACTTCTCCAAGGTTTATCAGTTGAAACCCACAAGCCGATAAAAACTCAAACATAGAAACACTTGAGCCCCGCAGCTTTCGCTTTGGGGCTCTTTACCTAAGTGCCTAGCAAGCCAGCAACAAAAGCAACGCAATGACTAATTTGAGTAGCCATCGCAGAATGCGCTTTGCTATACTAGAGGCGTGAGATTTATTTACGAGCATGATCTCAACCTTATAGGCGGCTCCGGACTGCAATCCGAGAGCCGTTTTGCTTGGTTTCTTCACAGACTGGAAAGGTTACCAGCAACTTCCCAATTCCATTCCCGCCATGCTCTACCGAGTTTGGTTTTTGCATTTTATCAAATCGGGTTGTCTGTAATTTTTGAATAGGCCAGCAAAAAATAAGACCCGCACAGTGCGGGCCTTGATGGTGTTTTATTTCGGCTTTCAGCCTAGCTAAGTTGAGGTAACGTCACCGAACCCTTCCCGAAGGCTCCGTGCTTCAAGGCTCCTTAGCACCCTCAAGCACTTCATAACCTGATCTGCACACTCGTTGCAGATTTACTTCTTTGTATGTATTTTATCCGCACTATCAACTTCCAAAAAATTTCTGCACTGGGTCTATTGGTGCGTTTTTTTGAGAGGGCCCCGAAAGGGATCAGATACGACAAAGCCCGGTTGGGCCCGGGCTTTGGTGAATCTAAAAATTCTTATGAGGGATGAGATGGTGTGCACATTTCTAACCTCGGGGGAGATTATATCTCATAACACGGTTGTCTGGACAGGCGATGTCAATCTTGAATACAAGATTGTGCTTGTTCTGGTGTTGTGGGCTGTAATCCGCACGAAGCTCTAAGAGCAGAAAAGAGGCCGATTCCGTAAGGGGTCGGCCTTGTGCGTTTCAGAGATTAAGCAGCAAACCGATTCTTCCAACAAGTCCGCTAAAAACGTGAAATAATTAACAAGATAAAGTTTGACAATTAGTTCGTAAACGTCTGCACAAGAAGTCCCGCCAAGATTTTTTGATTTAAGCGTTATGAACTTCGTTAATGCAGCTGGACTCCATGCCTGTCGGGAAGTCCCGCAGGTCATCCTGTCATTTCCCTATTCTAAAAAACTTCTCTTTTCTGCCGTAAAAGCCGTCACGAGCCTCAGAACCTCTTGCCCGGAGGTGTCCTATGGACTTTAACTTAAAAGCGTTAGGAGCGGAGACGGTCATGGTTGACAGACGGCTTGCCGCTAGACTCGTTGAAGCGGAACTTCTTCTGAGAGACGGTGAAAAACTGCCATATGCAGAGGAACTAAATCAGTTTATCCGTCAAAACAGCTTTATCGGCGTTAATCCTTCAGAGCGTTTATTCGCTAAATGTGCCGTCACCGGAAAAAATGCTGAATGCATTGGAGTGATGGTTAAGCCGAGAGAGATAGTGCTTGCCGAAGAGGTCTATTACCGACTGCAAGAACTGGAAACAGCAGAAAGCATTCAAAAGGAATACTTAAGAAAATCCAAAGACGGCACTCCTGTCAGGCCTTTGTATGAGGTTCGCGCCGATTATGCGGACAATCCTTCTCTCTCTGAAGAAGAAAACCGCTTTATAGATAGAATCCGACCTCGAGAATATTGCTTTGAAGCCTTGAACGCTTCTGAAGCAACAAGAATTCTGGGAGGTCATGAATATGCCTTTTTCAGCCGAGTCCATCAATTTCTTAAAGAAGAAAAAGAAGCGGGAATTATTGAAGACATCAGCTCCCGCGCAGTCTCCATACCGGGATTTTCGGATTTCTGCGGTGTTCGGTACGGTAATTTATTTATAAAGACTGATTTCATTAAGAATCCCGTTAAGTCGTGCGTTTACGAAAAAGATAAAAAGGCATGGAACTTAACGCTAGAACCGAAAAAACTTTTGAAGTACGACCTAGGGGCAATACAGAAAAACGTCGAAAATCTTCTTGAAATCGGTTATCGTCGCCTGACAAAAATCGAAAGTTTCTGGACAACAGAGGCATTGCCGGAAGTAAAGAAATTCTTCGACAGCTTTAAGACTGATTCCGTCAATCTTCAGGTTGGTGAGAAAGACAGCTCTCTTGAAACCGTCATTCTCAATAACTGCGACCAAAAGGTTTTTGACAAACTTCCCTTAGAGGAAAAAATCGGGATTGACTCTCTCCGTTTTCATCCGAAATTAAATTCCGACGAGATTGAACCTCAGTCTTTGGACGATAAACCCGATTGTGTTCTGAAGGTTGGTTTTTCATTAAATGAAAAGGAAGCTGCGAAGCTGCCGGAAGCAGTAAGAGAATTGGTTAAAAGAATCTCGGATGTGGAGGTCAGGCATACCGTCGAAGACGATAACGGGGTACGGTCATTTGTCAACCATGACAAACAGCTGCTTCAGGAATTGTTTACTGAGGCTGCCGAAAAACAAGGGGTCGGCACGAAGGGTTTAGACCTTTTTTCCGGGAGCAATCCGGTATTGAAAGAAAAACTCGAAATTTCTTACGGGTCAATGTCTTTGCCTCTGGATAACCCTTCAAAGCCTCCGATTTCAATTTCCGGCATTCAGACATTCAACGAAGAAAAAGGCTGTTATGAAGCCGAATATATTCCCCGTCATCTTTATGGCACCAAAGCCTTAAGAGATGCATTTAAACAACTGGGAATGGACGACGGCAAACCCTTCCCGTTTTCTGATACGGCACTTAAATCCGGCCTTAACAGGAAGGTATTGGAAGAAGCCGCAGAAATGGTCAGGAAAACCGTCAAAGAAGACATCGAAGACTTCAGGTTTTCCTTTGAGAGTCAAAAACTCTTTATTCCAAAAGGCGCCAAAGATTTTACGGATGCGCTGCGCTTCACCGTCGAAGTCAAATCTGTCGAGCTCGCTAAAGAGATGCTGGAACGAAAAAAGGAAGCCCCTCTGAGAAAGGAGCACAGGGAAAGCATTGAAAAGATTGTCGGCAGTTTTTCTCGATCTAAGGAATTTCAGGAGCATCCGCAACTGTCGGAAGCTCTGAAAAACAGGCTGGAAGAAAAATTCAAAGCAGCAGAAAAAGCAGGTATCCGACTCGATCTGCGGCACTTGGACGAGCCAAAGAAGCAATCCCAAGATCTCGAACGTTAAAGGTTAAACAAAATGAACTACGAAGAAAAAATCGAATATGCAGAACCGGTCGTTATTGAAAAGCGGCTCATGCAGCAGCTGATCGACCCCAGCGCCGACGTCCGCCCTCTCGACACCGAGGCAGCCGAAAAGTTTCTCGCCGAGTATGAGGTGCTGAGATTTGAGAATCCGCTGGAAACTCAAATTTGCAAACCTTTCGGCGGAGAAAAAGAAACCGAATGCGTCACGGCTTCGGCAGTGAAGAAGGAAACCATCAAAGAGATTGATGCGTTTGAGCACGATTTGGACGAAGCAAGACAGAACCGGCTGCGAGCCGAATACCTTCAAGAATGTAAGTCAGGGAAGGAAATCAAACCTCTTTTCGGCGTCGATATCGAGTATGAAAACATTCCGTGGAACAACCCGCTCGATGAAGAGGAAATGGATTATTTGACTCAGATAACGCCGACGTCCTTTGTACTCGATCCGAAAGCCGAACCGAACAGAGTGGATATGCTGGACTCGGCTCTGGTAACAAAGTTCGGAGCATTTCTCAATAAGAAAAACGGAGAAATTGAGGACGACAAATATTACTGCGCGCCGGAATTTCGCAGAAATGAGGTGTGTTATTACGGCACTTTAAGACTTCGCCTCTACGAGGCCGGAGATCAAGTGAAATCGTTTGGAAATTGGATTGAACAAACGAAGTCTTGGACCGGCGTTTTTGATCTTTCTCAATTGAATTTTGATGACAAGAAAGACATTGAGTACGCTCTGAAGGATCTTCCCGAAAAACTGTTGCGGGAGAAAGTTTTTCAGGGCGCCAAGGAGGACGAACTTTTCTGGCGGGAAAACGTCACTGCTCCGATTGAGCAAACTCTGAATCTGCTTAAAGAACCGAATAAAGCAATCAGGCTTCAAGTTAAAGAGAAGGATCAAAGCATGGCGGATGTTTTGGAGAGGGACATCCGGGAAAAAGCCGAGGAGCGGTGGAAAGCTATTGAGACCGAGCGCAACCAGTCAAAGGAAGTTTTAACACCGGAAAACCGAAGGGTTTTCGACGTTCTGTTCAGCGCTTATGTCGCCACCGAAGACCTTCAAAACCACCCTAGGCTGCAAATGGCACTGGAAAAGCGGCTGCTCGGTATGTTTGTTGCAGCTCAGAAAAAAGGCGTTTCCCTCGGCCTCAATGAATACTCAATGGACGCTCCGAGCAGAAATCAAACGATCATTCAGGTCAAGCAGCCCGCCCGCGAGCGGGAAAAACAATAAGAACAGGAGGAGAAGATGGCAATCAGTTTTAAAGAACAAATTGACAACTTCAGCAACGATTTTTATATCAACACGGCCTACATTCCCTACATCGTCAACGGGCCGGAATGCGCAGACGGCTTGTCTGCGGATGAACTGAAAAAGATTGATGACTTCCTCGATAAATGGTCATATGTCGATTGTTCGGAGGCAATGCTCGATTCACCTGACTTCGGTGAATGCCGTATCTGCGGTATGCAAGCAGCGGTGACTAAGGCCACTTTTATCAATAAAGAGGCTGTCCGGGAAGAAGAGCAGCGAAGAGAAACCGATGAGAAGTTATCGGAGCTTTCCTCTGAAAATGCCGAAACTTTTAAACAAGTCTATGAATCTCACGTTTCGCGTCCTGAATTTAGAGAGCATCCGCGCATGAAAGAAATCTTCAGGGCAAAACTCGCCGATGTTTTTGTGGACGCAGAGCGCCGGGGAATTGTTTTAAAGCCCGAGGAACGCGCCATTGATTCAAATCTCAACAAACCTAACAAGAACGACATGGAGAGATAGCATGGCCCGATTATTGCCCGAACAACTCGAATTTGATTTTTTCGCGCCTCCTGCCCCGGAACAGGTTAAGGAACCTGAGAAAAAGACTGTATCAGCTGCATTTAAGGATACAGATATTTTGAAATTTCAATTAAACAAAGACGGCAGCCGAAAACTGGAAGATTTCGGAGAAGACCTGAACAATACGAGAAAAGGAAGGTCGGTTCACAAAAAAAGCGATCCTTATCAATTTCTCACTGTATCTCGGGAAGAGATTGAAGAAAGATTGGCTACTGAGCCGCTTGATAAAGTCTGGCCTAAAGAGGCCATCTTCGATCTGTACAAACATAATCCGAACGCAGCGGCGTGTCTGTGGCTGGTAAGAACTACTTTGAGCGGAAGACGGCCCCCTAAAGGCTCTACAAAATACGGACTTTATAAGTACGCAGCTTCGACGGCTCTTGCCCTGCATCGTCAGGTTGTAGCCGGAGAACTTGCACCTGAAGCACAAATCGAAGCCTTTGATCGTTTTTATGAGGTACGGGATAAATATAAAATCTTCGCCCATATTTCTCCGAAGTACTGGACGTTTATTGGGGCAAACAGCATCGGAGACGCAGCCAATATGTGTCGATGGAATAACCTCGAACTCTCGGACGGTTCCGACATCAATTCTTACCGCTTTCAATGCACTTTGCCGGGAAGCTTGGACAGCGAACATTTATGTTTGAAAAACTCCGACGGTAAACTTTATCCTTACTATGCGGTAGCAGTCGGCAACAGCGAGAAAGAATTTGAGGCAAATATTGAAAAGCAGCTTAATGCAACTTTCGGAAAACTGCTTAAAGCACCGGGCCAAGCCGAAAAAAATCTGGAATCCAAGCCCAAACCTGAATTACCCGTAAAGCTCTACGGACGCGGTATGCGCAAGACTCATACTTACGAGGTGTACGGAAAATCCGGTTCGATTGAGTTCCAGCTTACCGACAAGATTTCTTTTGAATCCGATGACGCCTTCTGGAAGTATGTTAACGAACACAGAGCGGAGCTGGAAGGAAAATACCGGGCTTTCAGAGAAGAATTTTCCAGAAGCGAAAAGGATTGGAGAAGCGGAAACCCGATCAGAGATCGAGCGGGCCCGGATTACCGTCAAGGTAAAGACGCAACGCCGGAAATGTTCCAAGAGACATTCGGATTCCGAGGCGTTGAGTTCGGGAACTGGGTCAAACAAGGCAAAAACGGGCGCGAACGGCAATGGATGCTTAACAATGCCTACGATTCCCTCATGGATCTCTCAAAGTTATTGGACATTCCTCCGAAGGCTGTTGCTTTGGACGGTGGTTTAGGGCTTGCCTTCGGCTCTCGCGGTCACGGAGCGGCTTCAGCGCATTATGAAGTGGCGAATCGCGTTATCAATCTAACCAAAACCAAAGGCTACTCAAGCCTCGCGCATGAGTGGTTTCATGCCCTCGATCACTATTTGATGAGAACAAACTACAAGGAGATTCAAGATCCGAACACGCGGTATCTCAGCCAGCAAGTGGACTCCGACATTACCTTCCAGCTGACGGACGAAGCAAGAAAGGAAATTTCAAAGCGCGCCGAGGCGGTTTACCGTTCGGCTTATTGGACGCCCGCGCACGTCCAGTACAAATTAAAAAACGATCCCAAAGTGTTTGAGCAAGCGGTTAAGTGTGCTCAAGGCGACATCGACTCCTTCAGCATTGAGCTCAATTATCAGGAGCGCTCCAACTCACCCGCAAAATCCATTTCGTTTGAACTTACCCGCAACGACTTCAAAGTTAAAGAAGTCGGCCAAAACGACGTTATCCGTTTCCCGCTGCACGATGCATGGGCTGAAACCATCAATGCCATCCGGGAGAGCGATATGCACAAACGCATGACGCATAAGAGCGACTATTGGCATTCCAAAGCTGAGGAAGCCGCACGCAGCTTTGAGGGTTTTGTAGAGCTGCGCTGCAAGGAAATCGGTATCACAAACGACTTCCTTACAAACGGTGCCTACACTGAAAAGTCTCTCGGCAAAGAAGGTTTTTATCCCTATCTGGACGGAAAGGACGTTGAGAAAGTAACGAACGGATTCAAGAGAATTTTCAAGGTCATTAAAACCAAAGAAACGGATAAGGGCGTTGCTCTCTTCTCCAAGGCCAATCAGGAAAGTCTGAAGACGCCCAAGGCCGATATCCGAGAAGCCTTGATTAAAGCGTTCGGAAAAGAAGGTCTCGTTAATCTTGTCAACAACAACCGCTTTTACTTGGCGCAAACGGAGTACGAAGCACTGACCGTTGCTTCGATAGAACAGGAGAAAAAACAGGGATTCTCGACTATTGCGCTGCCGCAAGATCCGACACGGATTCTCGGATTCCACGACAAAGTAAATCACCGGACATTTCTCATTGCCGACAACCTCAAACCGGAGACCGCTTGCGCGGTGATGCTGCATGAGGTCGGCGTTCACATGGCTGCCGATTCCACTCTAAGAGCAAAGACCCGGAAGCTGATTGATACGGCTGTAAATCTCTATGAAACGGGATTAAAAACTGAAGACACTCTGATGAAGACCGTTAAAAACCGTCTTCAGGAAAGCAGAATCTCCCGCAGTTCCTTTGATTACCGGGAAGAAGTCTGCGGATATCTTGTCGAAGAAGCGGCAAAAGCTCAGGCCCGAGCTCCGGCTGTCGTCCGATGGTTTAACGACGTTAAATCTACAGTCAACGTCTGGTTGGTCGAGCACGGCGTCAGAGATACTAGCAAGCTCTCAGCGCTCGATCTCGCGACGATAGCCAAATCTAACGTCAAAGAAATCTCGAAGATGCCGCAGGAGCATGAACTAAGTCCGAAAGGCCGCGAGATTCTTGCAAAGCACGTTCAAGCTTTGTCGTCTAAGTATTCAAAGCTTTCGGATGCTGAAGCTGAAATCAAGGGACTCTACAAACGATTTACTGAGCTGGAACAAGCCGGGAAACCGCTGCCGGAAGTGCCGAAGACAACCGCAAAGGAGAAAGAGGCAGAGAGATGAAAAATTTGGAAAATAAAAAAGTCTCCCAAGCTTCTGGTTTAAAGAGTCCGTGTCCTTTCTTAAGGATGATCTTCAGAAAATAACCCGTTACCATTTAAAAAACGTATCAATGCCTTCAGAATTTGACAAAAATGAAAAACCTTGGTTTTTTGGACCGCAAAGGATAAACCGTACTGAAACGGTAAAGGTTCTCTTCATCAACCCTGATAGTGACGTCGAAAGCAAAAAAGATGTAATAGACAGGCTGAGTTCTAATTTAAAAAATGGTGTAATAAACCAAGACACTGGCTTTCTTCTGCAAGCGTCACGGAGTGACGCAAAAAAAACCGTGTTTAGGAAAGACCTCAACTCCCCAATTGTTAAAGCAATTTTTAAAAATGCAAAAGAGATTGCTTCCTCCTCCCTCCACATTGAGTCCCACTGTGATCTCTTGCATGAAAACGAGAAAGTGCAAGCAATTCACATTTTCGCGGTTCCTGCAATAATTGAAGGAGATTTATTTAGAGTTGAACTGACAGTCCGTGATTATGTAGAACGAGATCACGAACGAAAAATGGTCCATTCCATAGACGGAATAAGCATCCAGAGATATGAAAAAGCGTTCGTCTGGGAACCCCCGGCCCAAGAGGTGGCCTCTAAAGGCACTTTGCAAAAAACCGGTCAACCAACCAACGAACGCTACGGTTCCATTGTAAACGAAAATATTAAGTCTATCCCCTTATATAGGCTTCTTTCTGGGTACATAAGGGCCGATGGAAAAAAATATTTTGATAATGTCTCGTTAGAAGAATTCGGATTGGACGGAGTATATCAAAGCAGCGTAAGACAACTTTACGTCAACCAGTTTCTATTTCGAAAATTTGCGAATAACTTTAAAGAGGTTTTGGAGAAAAACAAGTTTCCTCTTTCTACAAGAAATAGACAGCTCTTATTTTTAAATTTTGAAATTGCAGCTGATGATTTTTGGCTTAATTCTCAAGGACTAACCACTAATTTACAAAGTTTGGAAAAGATTATTTCAAACCAAGCTGTCTACCAAAAATTATCTCCGAACGTTGTGGCCATATTTGAAGCAACAAGGAGGCAGATTGTTCAAAACTCCCTTCCTTTTCAATTAAGTGAACATGGAAAGAAGATTTTAAAACTTCATGTAGAGGCGTTGTCTACCAAGTACCCTTCGATAAAAGATGCTTCCGAAGAAGTTGTGCGTCTATATAAAAAATTTTCAGAACTAGAAAAAAGCGGAAAACCGCTGCCGGAAGTGCCGAAAGCGAAAAAGACAAAAGAACCTGAGAGATAGGGGAAAAAACATACACCTGAAAACAGCTGACCTAAAGGGCTCTATGCAACATCCCCGCTGCGAGGATCTACACTGCGGGGATGTTTTAACAGAGTGATTGACCTATCGATTAAGATCTAATGACTGTCAGTTTTTTTAGCTTCCTCTTTTGGGAGAATTTTTTGGAAGTCACCATCTAGTTTTTGCAGCGCATTTGATATTGTGGCAACGTTGTCTTTTGCCCAATTAAGCTGAGACTGAATAGATTTCTCCATACTTGCAAGATTCTTATTAAGTTCAGCCGGTTGCGGACCCCCTGTAGTTTTGCGATTTTGAATAATTTTGACGGGGTTCAACGTATCCTTAAATTGACTTTCGGGCATTGGACACAGTGGATTACCTTGCGGGTATTCCTTCTTAATTACTTCAGCATAGATTCGTTTTACCTCAGAATAGGGAAAATCTGCCGGCTTAATACCGTTCGCTTTGGCGTAACTAACAATTTCACTTGCGATATGGTGGCCTACTCTAAAAGGTAATTTATAGTCACGCATGAAAACGTCAGCTACTTCCTGACTAGCAGTCCAATCCGAATTTAACTCTTCCAAAGCACGTTCGGGATTGATTTTTAAAGCTGCGATTACTCGCCTAACCTGACTTAACATAACAAGGGTTTCTTTCACGCGGCCGGATGTGTCTTCAACATTACGAGCATCGCTCATACCCGGAATGATATTGTGCGCAAGCCAAACAGCCTGTTGCGCATCCGAAATAACACGACTAGCGTTTGTACGGGTACGGATCATCAGTCCCGGATTACGTTTCTGTGGCATTGCCGATGAAACATAAGTATTCTCTCCACCCTCTTGCAGTAATATCCACGGCCTAGGCTGAGCGTACTGCACACTCAAGTCCTGTATAAAGGTTCCAACGTGAAGTGCAATGCTCGTTAAAATCGAAGAGAACTCGACTGCGTCATCGTTGGACTTAAACTGGCCCGCGTCATAGGCATTTTCAACCGGGGCTTTAAAACCCAAGTAATGAGCCATTCTTTCACGATTTAGCGGCCAACTTGTGCCGTTAAGTACAGTAGTACCCATAGCACAGTAATTTAAGCGATCATAAAAATTTTCAATTCTTTCTGCGTCTCTTCTGAAGGCAGAAAGCAAACCAAGAAGATAATGTGCGTAGCTGTTAGGTTGAGCCGCAACGCCATTTGTGTAATTGGGAACAATCGTATTTTTATTTTTCTCTGCAAGGTCAAGCAGAGACTGCATCGTATTGCTCAAAGAAACCATCAGTTCCAGAGCTTCATCTCTTAAAATGGCTGCGCGATAGGTAGCGTGCATATCTTGGCTCGATCTTCCGATATGAAGCATGGTGACATCCATTCCGGCAGCTTTAATAAGGAGCGGCTCGAAAGCGATAACTTTCTTCGGACGTTTTGCGCCGGGTTTACTCCCGTTTGTTATGACCTCTTCGATGCCTCTGGCTATTTTCGGTGTGACGGCTTTATCCAGTAAACCTTCTTCACTGTTAATTACAGCGGTAGCCTTATTCATTTCGCCAAGCCAAAAGAATTCATCTCGTTCTGCTGCGTTTGCGGCTAATGAAAATAGAGCGCAAAAAACGATTGCGAAAGATTTTCTTAATTTCATAATTCCTCCTGAAAGTAACAGTTTGAATATAACTATCCAAAAAAAAATCTTGTCGCTAATTTTCATTTTTTAAAATTGGGTGAGGATAATATGAAAATAATTAATTAAAAGAATCACAATTAGACGAACTATAGAATAAATTTCAAAGACTGATCCTGCTTTCAGAAAATCCTAAAAATCCAATAGTTATGGCAATTTTTCT
>QWCY01001640.1_pt1 | contig 31967 bp, 19 predicted proteins | sample 1972631 | NCBI WGS metagenome assembly QWCY01 (sample SAMN09866696, study PRJNA288562) | Human gut metagenome isolate pre1_stool, whole genome shotgun sequencing... | isolation source: gut | host: Homo sapiens | place: USA: California
CCATGCAGAACCCGCTGCTCTTCTTCGGCATCCCCGCCGTAGGTTATCGCACCGAGCAGGGAGACTTCCTCGAGAATAAGCAGCTCGAGCCCGATGTAGTCGTACCGCTCGACTACAACCGCGTCCTCGAGGGTCACGATAGTCAGCTAGAAGCAGCCGTACGCGTACTCCTAGAGGAGGTCAAGGCTCATCCGCAGCCCACCTTCCCCAAGCGATAAGCAGCAAACGAAGCTAGCACCGCATCTAGTAAATGCCAATTAACTAGACAGTAAAAGCCAACTAACCCTGCGGTAAAAGCCAACATACTCAGTGAGGAGCATCGCACCTCCCCACTAAATCCCCAAAGAGAGGAGATGTCGTTATCGGCATCTCCTCTCTTTTTTGTCATCTCATCCGCCTCTTCCCTTGGTTCCATATGGGTGAAACTCAAGTTTCATATGGGTGAAACTCCAGTTCCATACGGAGGGAACTACAGTTTCATACGGAGGGAAAGGCAATCCCCACGTGGGAATTCTCAATTCGCCACGGAGAAAACGAAAAATCCCCACGTAGGCGAGAAGCAAAACTTCGGAGGAATCAAATGAAACTTCGGAGGAAATGATTCGTCTCCACGTGGAAAATGAAAATTAGCCACGTGAGGAACGTCAATTCTCCACGTGGCTATCGTATTTTATCATCTCTATTGACTAGAGCACAACAACCAAAAGCCAACCGCCCCCTACTCCTTATCGTAGAAAAGCACTATATTTGTGGGCTACGAACTGCATATCTAGATAAATGGACAAGGACAGACGGATAGACGCTCACACGGATAGACCTAACGACAGCGACACACACGCCTCAGCTTCTGAGCAGGAGCTATGGGCGATGGGCGCCATCGAGGTACATGGCGCTCGTGTACACAACCTGAAGAATATTGATGTCTCGCTACCTCGCCATAAGTTGACCGTCGTGACGGGACTCTCGGGGAGTGGTAAGTCTTCGCTAGCCTTTGACACGCTACTAGCTGAGGGGCAGAGACGCTATCTAGATACGTTCTCCTCTTATGCGCGCAGCTTCATCGGGGGCGGAGGCGGGCGACCTGACGTAGATGAGATCGTGGGGCTTAGTCCCGTGGTCGCTATCGAGCAGAAGAGTGCCTCGACCAATCCCCGCTCTACCGTCGGCACCGTGACGGAGATCTACGACTACCTTCGTATCCTCTACGCACGTGTCGGCACCCCTTACTCCTACCTCACGGGCAAAGAGATGGTGCGCTACACCGAGGAGCAGGTCGTGGAGCATATTATGGAGCAGTACGCTGACGAGGGGATCTACATCTTGGCTCCCGTCGTGGTCGATCGCAAGGGACACTACCGTGAGCTTTTCGAGCAGATGAGACGACGTGGCTTCCTCCACGCTTACATTGACGGTGAGGTGTGCGAGCTGACGCCTGGGATGCGACTCAACCGCTTCTCTATACACTACGTCAGTGTCGTAGTGGACAAGTGTACCGTACGTGAGAGCAATAAGCAGCGCATCACCGAAGCGGTGGGCATAGCGATGAAGCTCGGAGAGGGGGTCATTGATGTGATGCGACGTGATAGCACAGAGATACAGCATCTGAGCAAGCGCCTGATGGACCCCGAGAGTGGTATCGCCTATCCAGACGCTTCGCCAGCCGACTTTTCGTTCAATTCGCCTCGTGGCTACTGCAAGCGCTGCAAGGGCTTGGGCCGTGTGGGCGTGCTAGACATAGACAAGGTGGTGGTCGATCCGAAGGTCTCTATACGCAATGGAGCGATCGTACCCATCGGGCGCTACAAGAAGCGCAGCCTACTCTTTACCTCTATCGAGGAGATCTTGAAGGAGCATGGCTGTACGATAGACACACCATTTGAAAAGATCCCCGCAGAGGCGGTCGAGCAGATATTCTTCGGGGTCGACTCAGATGACGAGGACGATGAGGGCGAGGCACACTTTACCTTCGAAGGGGTCTCTCAATATGTGCGGGAGCTGGCAGAGGATGACGACGCTACGGCATCTATGCGCAACTGGGCGGAAGAGTTCCTGACGGAGCAAGCCTGTCCCGAGTGCAGCGGACGACGCCTTAACCCGATAGCTCTCAGCTACAAGCTAGCGGGCTACACCATCGCTGACCTGACGGAGCTAGACCTAGATCGTCTAGTAGAGCGACTACGTGAGATCGAGGGGCAGCTAACGAAGAATCAGCAGAAGGTGGCGCACGAAGTGATCAAAGAGATATTGCTACGGGTCAACTTCCTACTAGATGTGGGGCTCTACTACCTCACACTCGCTCGTCCCTCCGCTTCGCTCAGTGGTGGCGAGTCCCAGCGCATACGTCTCGCCACTCAGATTGGCACTGGACTGGTCGAGGTACTCTATATATTAGATGAGCCAGGCATCGGTCTGCACCAGCGTGACAACCGCATGCTCATAGATGCACTCAAGAAGCTTCGTGATGGGCAAAACACGGTCCTCGTCGTAGAGCACGACCGCGATATGATGCTCGCAGCTGACTACCTAATCGATATGGGACCAGGAGCGGGTCGTCTCGGTGGGCATGTGACCTATCAGGGGCCGCCCTCTGCGATTGGCGACACGCATACGCTCACCTGCGACTATCTGACCAATAGGCTAGCTATCCCGCTACCAGCAGCCTACCGACAGCCTACAGACGATGCATGGTTACGACTCAAGGGTTGCACAGGCAATAACCTTAAAAACGTGGATGTCTCTATACCGCTAGGACTCTTCGTCTGCGTCACAGGCGTGTCGGGTAGCGGTAAGTCTTCGCTCATCAATGGCACCTTGGTGCCAATCATCTCACAGCACCTCTATCGTAGCAAGCAAGCACCGCTCCCCTACTCGTCTGTCGAGGGCTTGGAGCTGATTGACAAGATAGCTTTCGTCGATCAGTCGCCTCTAGGACGTACCCCGAGGAGCAATCCAGCCACCTACACCGGTCTTTTTAGCGAGATCCGCAACCTCTTTGTCAAAGTGCCCGAGAGCCGTGCGCGAGGGTACAAGCCAGGGCGCTTCTCCTTTAATGTCAAGGGCGGACGCTGCGAAGAGTGCAAGGGCAACGGCTACAAAACCATCTCGATGAACTTCCTCCCCGACGTAACCATCCCGTGCGACGTGTGCCGTGGCAAGCGCTACAATCGTGAGACCCTCGAGGTGCGCTACAAGGGCAAGAGCATAGCCGAGGTGCTAGATATGACCTTCAATCAGGCAGTCGAGTTCTTCGAGCATATCCCCGCCCTCTACCGCAAGCTCTCTACGCTACAGCGAGTCGGGCTAGGCTATGTCAAGCTAGGTCAGCCCTCCACGACCCTCTCGGGCGGTGAGAGCCAACGTGTCAAGCTGGCGACCGAGCTGTCGAAGCGAGACACGGGGCGCACCCTCTATGTCCTCGATGAACCGACGACGGGACTACACTTTGAGGACATACGTGTCCTACTCAAGCTGGTCAACGAGCTGGTAGACCGTGGCAATACGGTACTCATCATCGAGCACAACCTAGATGTGATCAAGAGCGCCGACTACCTTATTGATATGGGACTAGAGGGCGGACGCAATGGCGGCGAGGTCATCTTCGCTGGCTCGCCACTAGAGATGGCGCAGTGTCCCGACACGCAGAGCTACACAGCGCACTACCTCAAGGAGGAGATGCAGCGCACCCCAACAACTGAATCTGACGAGCAGGCTTCCTAAGCCACTCACTCATAGACACCTATTTATCTACTGGATTATGGAACAGACAGATCCCAAGAAACTCTCCAACCGCTATTGCCCCGAAGGCATGAGCGTCGAAGCATGGCAGATAGCCCTTCGCAAGCAGTTTGCCGAGCAAAACGACTTTACCGTCTCCCACCTAGACAAGAATCGTATCTGGGGAGACTATATGGTGCAGAGCGGATCAAACCACTACCGCGTCGCCTTTCGTGGCGTACGGAGTGACCGCAACTACTGCGCTTGTCTAGACTTTCGCACCAGCGGGCTAGGCACCTGCAAGCATATCGAGGCGGTCATCAACTACCTCTCGGAGGAGGTGCCTGGCTATCCCTGGGGCACCACCCCCTTTCAGCCCGACCGCACCTCTATCTTCATCAGTTACAAGGGCGGACGCACCATCGAGTGCAACATAGGCAAGGGCAAAGAGGAACTGTATGCCGACTGGCAGGCGCGCTACTTCGAGGGGACTCGGCTTCCGCCAAAGCATTACCACCTCATCGACCAAATCACCCGAGAGGCCAAGGAACTCTCCAGTACCTTCCAGTGCTACGATGATGTCTACGAGATGATCCGTGGCTACCTCCGTCTCAACAATTGGCGGGAGCTAGTAACCAAAAAGCTCCCCACAGGCGAGCTACCACAGCCTTACGTACAGGCTGAGAGTAGCCTCGAGATGCGACAGACACTCTACCAGCTCCTGCAGCAGAGCTACGGCATCATCCCAGCGCCTCACAGCGAGACCATCATCGAGCCTATGATAGCGATGATGCGCTTCGTCTCCGTTCACGATCCAGGGCGTATGCTCATCATCGTACACAACGAGGAGGAGCAGAGCTTGTGGTACGAGATACTAGAGATGCGTGGTGTGACCGAGGGGGTCACCGTGGCGCTCTCCTCCGAGGTGACTAGACAAAACGCAAGCATCTCAGGAGCCTACAGCTTTGTCTATGTAGCTTGTGGCGAAAAGCTCAGCAAGTGGACCGATCCCGTCTCCATAGCAATCAAAAGACTCGTGATCAGCCACCTCTACATCTCAGTACCGCACCTTTCGCTCTTCACGCCCCTGCAGTTCTCCTCCATAACGCAGCATATCGACCCCTATCTGCTGGGGCCGACCTACCTCTTTATAGAGGATGCCAAGCAGTTCTTCCCGATGACCGACCTGCCCGAGCGATTGCCTCAGCGGTTAGAGGGCTTAATCACCTTCCTGCCCGATGACCCCACCATACGCACCTACGAGCCACAGCAACCGACCACACCGAGCGAAGAGCCCGTATATAACGATGAGGCACTCCCCCACCAGCTCCTGCAAGCACTACGAGACGCTATAGCCGATCCCAAGCGACGCATACGCCTGCTCGAGACGCTAGACGCAATCCTCCAGGCAGAGCAAGAGTAATATGGTAGATCTCACTGCACTCAACGAAGCACAGCGAGCTGCCGTTGTCTATAACGAAGGACCCGCCCTAGTCATCGCTGGGGCAGGCTCTGGCAAGACCCGCGTCATCACCTACAAGCTGGCTCACCTCGTAGACCAAGGGTGGAACCCGCAACGACTCTACGCACTCACCTTTACCAATAAAGCGGCCGGCGAGATGCGTTCACGTGTCAGCGAAATGCTCGGTGAGAGCATCGCTTATAGGCTACGCATGGGCACCTTTCACTCCATCTGTGGACGCATCCTGCGGCGCTATGCCCCACTGCTCGGCTACAGCCAGGACTACTCCATCTACGACACCAGTGACACCAAGGCGCTCATACGTAACTGCATCAAGGAGCTAGACCTCAGCGACAAGAACTACACCCCGACACGTGTCCTCAAGCGCATATCCGATGCGAAAAACATGCTCATCTCCCCACAAGCCTATGCCGCCAATCAGGAGATACGCAAGTACGATACAATGAATCACGAGGGCGAGCTCTACAAACTCTACAGCCTCTACACCCAGCGCTGCAAGGAGAGCAACTCGATGGACTTCGACGACCTGCTCTTCCTCCTCAACGTCCTCATATGCGACTTCCCCGAGGCGCACCAAGAGATCAAGAGCGGCATAGACTTCCTCCTCATCGATGAGTATCAAGATACAAACACCTCGCAGTTTGAGCTAGCCCGTCACCTCGTCGCCGACCACAACCGCATCTTTGCCGTGGGCGACGATGCTCAGAGCATCTACTCCTTCCGAGGGGCGCGCATTGCCAATATCCTCAGCTTCAAGCAAGCTTTCGCTGGCGCCAAGCTCTTTAAGTTAGAGCAAAACTACCGCTCCACAGGCCATATCGTCAGCAGTGCAAATGCCCTCATCGAGCACAACCAGCAGCGCATCCCCAAGGAGGTCTACACCGACCTCGGCGAGGGCGAGAAGCTACAGCTCTACCACTACACCTCGTCCGACGAGGAGGCGACACGACTCATCGACATCATCACGCAGCGACACGATGAGGAGCAGATACCGCTCTCTGACCAGACCATCCTCTACCGCACGAATGCGCAGAGCCGTAAGTTCGAGGAGGTGCTTCTCTCGGAGGGCATCCCCTACGTCATCTACGGAGGTATGGCCTTCTATGCGCGTGCCGAGATCAAAGACGCTATAGCTTACCTCCAGCTCATCATCAACCCGCACAACGAGCTAGCACTCCGCCGAGCCATCGCCTATCCACGCAAAGGCATTGGCGACAAAACCCTCGAGAAGGTCGCTCTCTATGCGCAGCAACACAGCCCGCAACTATCGCTCTACGACGCACTCTGCGCCGCTATCGATAGTGCCGACCCTGTCGGTCTCAGCCGAGGCGTGCGCAACAAGATAGCTTCCTTTGTCAATCTCATCAACTCGCTCGCCACAGCTTATCAGCACTACGCCAAGCTCGAGGAGTGGATCGCACATATACTCCGTGAGAGCGGCATCGTCGCTGAGCTCACACGTGAAGACTCCGTCGAGAGCCAAGCCAAGCTGGACAACCTCAAGGAGTTTGTCAGCAGTGCCTCCGAGTTTGAGACTCGTTACCGACAGGACCCGCTCAACCTCTTTGCCGAGGAGCCACTTGGCACCGAAATGCTCAGCGCCTTTGCCCAGCAGATCCCCCTCTTGACCAACCAAGATCAGGACAATGTCGAGCAGCAGAGTGGTGCCACCCCACAGGATCGGATACAGCTCATGACCATCCACGCAGCCAAGGGACTAGAGTTCCCCTACATCTACATCGCTGGTGTAGAGGAAAACCTCCTCCCCTCCTCGCGCAGCCTCGACACCGCCGAGATGATCGAAGAGGAGCGCCGACTCCTCTACGTCGGCATCACACGAGCCCAAAAGCTCTGCACCCTCAGCTATACCAGCATACGTACGCGCAACGGCAAGACCGAGCTTATGATCCCCAGCCGCTTCATCGCTGAGCTACCACGAGCACACTATACCCTCCACGAGGAGGCAGACCCCATCGGCACCAGCGCACGCAACTACACCACCAGCCAATGGCCAACAGCTAATAGCCAACACCCAACACCCCAGCAGCTGCTCGCGAAGAGTTCGCCCGTCAACGCCCTCGAGAGCATCGACGGCTACCACGTCGGCGACCGCGTGCGCCATCCACGTCATGGCGATGGCAAGATAGAGCGCATCGAGAGTGCTATGGGCGGCAAGCTCACCATCCACTTCGACGACGGCAAGACTCGCGAAGTCCTCATTCGCTACACCCACCTAGACCATATATGAATGACCGTTTTTAAGTCAGAGAGTCAACCATTTACGCTAGCATCGTACAGTTTCCTACGAATAAGAGTTTTCAAAATGGTCAACTTATCGACAAGTAGCGTATTTGCACAAGACTATATATGAGAGAGATACGATTTTTATTCGGACAACTTTTCAACAATCGATGCTTTTCCAGTTGATTTATTTGCCCACGTCAATTATTGGTTGTAATATTGCAGAGAATTTTGCGAAGTCAGACTTAGTCTCTCTAATTTGACTTCTGAACAGACTTATTCTTGTAACCCTTCATACATCTATTCAAGTGAAGCAAAAGACATATTCCTTTGATGAGGCTTATCAAGCCACGTTAGAGTACTTTGGGGGTGATGAGCTGGCCGCCAAAGTGTGGGTAACCAAATACGCCCTCAAGGACAGCTACGGAAACATCTACGAGCAGACCCCTCGTGATATGCATCAGCGCATAGCACGAGAGCTACTCCGCATAGAGCACAACTACCCCAACCCGCTCTCTGAGAGTGAGCTGATGGATCTGATGGATCACTTTCGCTATATCGTACCTCAGGGTAGCCCTATGACGGGCATCGGTAACAATTACCAAATTGCCTCCCTCTCGAACTGCTTTGTCATCGGTCTAGATGGCGAACCAGACTCGTACGGTGGCATCATTCGCATCGATGAGGAGCAGGTACAGCTGATGAAGCGCCGTGGCGGTGTAGGACACGACCTATCGCATATCCGTCCTAAGGGTTCGCCTGTCAAGAACTCGGCCCTCACCTCTACGGGCTTGGTACCCTTTATGGAGCGCTACTCCAACTCCACGCGTGAGGTAGCACAAGATGGTCGTCGTGGTGCGCTCATGCTCACGGTATCGATCAATCACCCTGACAGCGAGTCCTTTATCGATGCTAAGATGACCGAGGGCAAGGTAACGGGTGCCAACGTCTCGGTACGTATCGACGATGACTTTATGCAGGCAGTCGTAGAGGACAAAGAGTATGTACAGACCTATCCCGTCCACTCGAAGGAGCCTAAGTTCACCCGCACCATTCAGGCACGCAAGCTATGGGACAAGATCATCTACAACGCTTGGCGGAGTGCAGAGCCAGGGGTGCTCTTTTGGGACACAATCATTCGTGAGTCTGTACCCGACTGCTACGCTGATCTAGGCTTCAAAACTATCTCGACCAACCCTTGTGGTGAGATACCACTCTGTCCATACGATAGTTGCCGTCTGCTAGCGATCAACCTCTACAGCTATGTACGCAACCCCTTTACGGCAGAGGCTTCGTTTGACTTTGATCTCTTCCGGGAGCACGTTGCCAAGGCACTCCGCATTATGGACGACATCATTGATTTAGAGGCGGAGAAGATCGATGCAATCCTGATGAAGATCGCCTCAGACACAGAAACCGAAGAGGTCAAAGCAGCGGAGCGTGAGCTGTGGCGCAAGATCAAGCGCAAGACGCTCCTCGGACGTCGCACGGGAGTCGGCATCACCGCTGAGGGCGATATGCTCGCTGCGATGGGCATGCGCTACGGCTCTGACGAGGCTATCAGCTTTGCAGAGGAGGTGCAGAAGACGCTCTGTCTATCAGCTTACGCTAGCTCAATACAATTGGCTAAGGAGCGTGGAGCCTTCGACCTCTATGACACAGAGCGTGAGAAGGACAATCCCTTTATCCAGCGCATTGCCAAGGCGGATCCGAAGCTCTATGAGGAGATGAAGCAGTTCGGTCGTCGCAATATAGCTATGCTCACCATCGCTCCTACGGGTTCGACGAGCCTCATGACGCAGACTTCGTCGGGTATCGAGCCGGTCTTTATGCCTGTCTACAAGCGCAGACGCAAGGTCAATCCCAACGATAAGAATGTTAAGGTGGACTACACGGACGAGACGGGTGACACCTTTGAGGAGTACACAGTCTACCACCACAACTTTCTCACCTGGATGAAGACCAACGGCTACGACCCAGAGAAGAACTATACGCACGAAGAGCTACAGGAGCTGGTCGCTAAGTCGCCCTACCACAAGGCTACCGCCAACGATGTGGATTGGGTCGCCAAGGTCAAGATGCAGGGACGCATACAGCAATGGGTGGATCACAGCATCAGCGTGACGATCAACCTCCCCTCCGACATCTCTCAAGAGATGGTGGCTACGCTCTACGTTGAGGCATGGAAGGCTGGTTGCAAGGGTTGCACCGTATATCGTGAGGGTTCCCGCTCAGGCGTACTCATCTCGGAGGAGCAGCAGAAGAAAGAGAAGCAAGCTAAGGCGGAGCAAGAGTCAGCTCCCGAGATTCCCGTAGAGCCTACGCCTATGTCTCAGACGGTTCGCAAGCGCCCCAAGGTACTAGAGGCGGACATCGTACGCTTTCAGAATAATAAGGAAAAGTGGATCGCCTTCGTTGGTCTGCTCGATGGCAAGCCTTACGAGGTCTTCACCGGTATCGCTGACGATGACGAGGGTATCATGCTCCCCAAGAGCGTGACGAAGGGTAAGATCATCCGTAGCTACGATGAGGACGGCACGAAGCACTACGACTTCCAGTTTCACAACAAACGTGGCTTCAAGACCACGGTAGAGGGGCTAGACACGAAGTTCAACCCCGAGTACTGGAACTACGCCAAGCTCATCTCAGGCGTCCTACGCTACCAGATGCCGATAGATCAAGTCATCAACCTCGTCCAAGGTATGGAGCTCAATGATGAGAGTATCAACACCTGGAAGAATGGTGTGGCTCGTGCTCTGAAGAGTTACCTACCTAGTGGGACAACGGTCTCCGCACCATGCTCTAACTGCGGACAGCACACGCTGGTCTATCAAGAGGGCTGTCTCATCTGCACCAACTGTGGCTCCTCAAAGTGTGGCTAGTCAGAAGAAGCTAAGAGCTTGCTTGAGGGTCGCTTGACAAACTTTCAGAGCCAACTGCTCTAATCGACAAAACCCCACCATTGTTCGGACACAATGGTGGGGTTTTACTTTGGCTCGTTATTTGCTTCCTCTAGGAGAGGAAAGCGCACTCCTTACATTCGCTCGATGCGATGGGTGAAGGGGACGCCAGCTCGGTGAAAGAGTCGCCCTACGGGACAGACCTTCTCGGTCAGCTCAAGGCACTTCTCTAGCTCTTGATCCGTGGCGGTCGTCTTGACTCGTAGCGTGTAGTCGATCGCATCCACCTCTCCATCTGTCGTTTTTGCCTCTAGATCTACCTCTAGATGCTCGATGGTGAGGCGCTTCTTCTCGGCCATCGTGGTAAAGATCGTCGCAATGCAACCATTGAGCGACATGGCGAGGAGCTCGAAGGCTGTGGGCCCCTGATCCGTACCGCCAGAAGCGACTGGGAGGTCGATCGTGACGCTGCTTCCTCGTTGATTATCTATTTGCGAGAGATAAGCTCCCTGCTTGACTAAGTGTGATTTCATATCGTTTATTCGTTTAGTATGTTATTAGAGTAAGACCTCCTAGGGACTCAAAAGAGCATCTGCTCCTCAGCGACATACTCCGAGAGGGACTCACGAAGTATGCCAATGTAGCGTCCACTAGCGTCATAATGATGTCGATAGAGTAGCTGATTGGCTAGGAAGACTCCGCCTTGCGCTGCCTGGCATAGGTAGCGGATAGCCTCCGTGCGGCGAGCCGGTTGTAGCGAATCTGTCAGGAGCATCCGCCCTATCTCATAGCACGCCTCGGGGATACCCGCCTCAGCGGCTCGCTCCCATAGGGAGATGACACGAGAGCTGTAGCAGTCTCCATCTTGGTGATACCACAGCTTGCCTAGCAGGTAGCACGCTTCGGGAGCATCTTGTCTAAAGGCTGCCGTGAGCCAATACTCCACACGATCCATCTGGACGAAGAGCCCCCCCTGAGCATAAGCCCTAGCGAGTGCTATCTGTGCCTCCACAAGCCCCGCCTCGGCAGCCACCTCTAGGTGATAGAGATACTGCTCGTGACTACGTACTACACCCAAGCCTCGCTGATACATTTGCGCTAAGAGGAGATGAGACTGCGGATGCCCTAGCTGAATAGCCATACGCAAGCAGTCGCTCGCCTCTCGGTAGTTCTTCCTTAGTCCCGTCTGCGGGTTTGTCAAGTGTAGCGCTAGAGCATAGAGATCCTCCACATTTCCCCGTAGCGCTACTCTCTGGCGCAGGTAGCGTCTCAGACAAGTCTGAGCAACCCTATCGGAGTGTGGCTGATAGAGCTTAACTAGGTAGTCAATCGCTGGGAGCGAGTCGTGACGAGCCGCACGATGTAGCCAGTGTAGACCCTCTGTCTGAAGGTGCTTAAGATTGTCTGTCGGGGTCTCTAGAGCTTTCTGCAGAAGGCTATAAAGCTTGCCAGAGCGCCTTGTATCAACGACAAGCTTGAGTTGCTGCGTCATCAAGGCAAAGAGCTGCTCGCAGTCGATACCGCCAGCCACGGCACTGGTCGTCTGTGGCGAGAGTAGGTCTGAGGAGGGCTCTTTGAGCTTAGGCGACATGGATCAAGAGACATAGAGGAGCAGCCCCTTGAGATACTCCCCCTCTGGGTAAAAGATGTTGATCGGATGATAGGGACTCTGTCCCAAACGCTTGAGGATGCGCACCTCTCGTCCCGCTAGTGTGGCAGCCGTCATCACCGCTAGGGTAAACTCCTCCATCGTAACGGCCTGCGAACAGCTAAATGTGAAGAGCAGTCCACCACGGGCGATCGCTCTGAGTGCTAATTCGTTTAATCGTCGGTACCCGCCTAGACCTTGCTGCTTATGGTTGCGCTGCTTGACAAAGGCGGGGGGATCTAGGACTATGAGGTCGTAAGCACCCGTCTCGATAGCCGATAGGTAGTCGAACGCATCAGCCACAACCGCTTCGTGTCTCTGGTGCCTCTCTGGATCAGAAGAGAAGTTGATCGCCACACTCTCCTCGCAGAGTGAGATAGCCCGTGCAGAGCTATCTATCGAGACGACACGCTGGGCGCCCCCTCCGAGAGCATAGACGGAGAAGCCACCCGAATAGCAACAAATGTTGAGGACATTGCGCCCCCGAGCGTAAGACTCGACAAGACGTCTGTTGTCTCGCTGATCCACGAAGAAGCCAGTTTTCTGTCCTCGCTCCCAGTCTGGCAGAAAGCTGTAGCCGTACTCCTGCACCGTTCGGTCGTACTCTGCAGAGGGCGCCTTGCCTAGGTAGCCATTCGGCATAATCCAGTCGCTAGGGGTCTGCGCGGGGAGCGTCTCAACAGACTTGTCGTAGACGTAGTACACGCCTAGCTCTGGTAGCTCACACAGCACCTCAGCGATCAACTGACGTAGTGGGTAGAGGCTCAGCGCATGTATCTGTATCACAGCCACCTCTCGGTAGATGTCGATGACTAGCCCTGGTATGAAGTCGCTCTCGCCGTAACACAAGCGCCAGCAGTCTGTCTGCCTGTCGTCTTGGCTCTGGAGGAGCGTCTTGCGCAGCTGATGAGCTTGGCTCAGACGTGTGGTAAAGAATGTGCGCCACTCCCCTATCTCCTCCTCACCAAAGGTCAGCATACGTACGGCTATCGTTCCCCCCTCGTAGACTCCCTGCCCCAATTGCTGCGAGCCATCGTGGTTGAAGATAGTCACTGTCGATCCTAGCGGTATGCTCTCCTTGCTGCGCTGTAGCGCACCCGAGAAGACCCATGGATGATGTCTGAGGAGCGGCTCCTCACGGTGAGGCTTGAGGTATAACTGGTACATAGGGGTGGTGGTAGGTTGTAGCTCTTGTGGTAAAGTCCTAGGCAGGTTGCTCAGGGCAGAGCCCGAAATGGTGAAGTAGTGGCATAGGCTCTGACTCTAGGCGATGATATATACGGAGACAAGCGTATGCGTCTAGCGCAGCGTAGCTCTGCTGTGCAGGCGTTAGCGTAGCCGCCTCCCAATTGGTCAGCTGGGCACGCTTGCTAATCTTCTCCCCGAAGAGTATCGCATAGATCTTCTGCAGACCCAAGTCTTGGATACCATAGGCGGGTGTGAGACGCTGCAGGTCTACGAAGCCTCGTGGCTGTAACTCTTTCGAAAACCTCCTCAACTGTCTCCGATCCCCGCAGAGGTCTAGTCCCACTTTGAGTATGTCTTCACGCTCCAGCAGTTCTTGTAACCGAGGCGGAATGCCTATTTTGTTGATCCTAAAGAGGTAGCAGCAACTCTCGCTCGATAGCTGAACAAGTGCTACAGACTGACGCTCATACTTCTTAAAGACAGGCTTAGACTCCGTGTCCATACCGATTATAGCACACTGCTCTAGAGCTGCTACGGCAGACTCCACTTGCGGGAGCGAATCCACGACAACGATTTCACCTGTGAAGGTTGCTTTGGCTAGTTTGCCTATCTCCTCTTTAGTAATTGATGACAGCACGATTGTTTACTCTATATATTATTGTATGCTTTCTGTAGCCCAATGGTCAGAGTCCTCCTCCAGCCCCTCAGCATGCTTGTGATAGTGCAGCACTCGCAGGGCGGAGAGGAGCGCATCTCCCATATAGGTGTCAAAAGCGTATTGCAGTATAGCGAGCGTTGCGACGAGTAGCTCGCCAGCATCCTCTCTAAGTACCAGCAGAGGTGTACCCAGCTCACGGTAGATCAGCACCAAGAGACGTGAGAGCCGCTCCGGCTGTAGCTCGCCATCTTGCGCTATACCCACAGGGTAGTGGAGGAAGAGGTCTAGCTCCTCGCCCAGTAGCGCACGCACCTGCTCCTCGTAGTAACTCACCGTCTCATCTGAGATCACCTGCGTGTAGCTAGCAAGCCAATCCTCCAGCTCCTCCGTAGAGGTTGCTGGCATCTGCGATAAGTAGCTAAAGATCTCTGGCAGGTAGCCGTAAGTACGCTGTACAAAGTCCGCCCGACTATACTCGGAGGCATGCTCTATGAGCGCACAGTAGTCCTTGCACAGTGTGAGAAAGGCGACTAGCTCCTGCGGATTGCTCTCAGTCGTTTGCTCCATATGCACTCTAATGGATCAAAGCTTACTTAGCAAAAGCACCTTCCTGAATCAGGTACTCAGCAATCTGAATAGCATTGAGCGCAGCGCCCTTCATAATCTGGTCAGCCACGCACCAGAAGGTGACACAGCCAGGCTCAGCGAGATCAGCCCTCAGACGTCCCACGTAGACAGGCTCTTGCATAGAGCAGTGTAGGGGCATCGGGTAGCTACGCTTAGCGGGATCGTCCATCAGGAGTAGTCCCTTTTGCTTTGACATCGCCTCGCGTACCGCCTTGACCGTAAGCGGATCAGCACACTTCACCCAAATAGCCTCGCTATGAGCTCGTAGCACAGGGACACGCACGCAGGTAGCACTGACACGTATCTCGTCGTTGTGCAGGATCTTGCAGGTCTCATTGTACATCTTCATCTCCTCTTTCGTGTAATCATTGTCGGTAAAGACATCGATCTGCGGAATGAGATTATATAGAAGTTGATTGCCGAAAGCCTTCGTCTGAAGTGGCTTACCCATCGCTTGGTCACGCACCTGCCCCTCTAGCTCTAGCATCGCATCGTGGCCCGCACCGCTAGCTGCTTGGTAGGTAGCCACATGCACCCGCTCTATGGGGCTTAGCGCATGGATCGGAGCCAGTGCCACGATCATCTGGATCGTACTACAGTTCGGGTTGGCGATGATCCTCTTGGCAGGGTGTAGCGCATCAGCTCCATTGACCTCGGGGACAACGAGAGGCACCTCGGGATCCATACGGAAGGCACTCGAATTGTCGATCATCAGAGCGCCATGCTTGGTGATCGTACTGGCGAAGTCTAGTGCCGTCTGCCCCCCAGCAGAGACAAAAGCGATGTCAATATCCTTAAAGTCATCGTTTTGGGCTAGGAGCTTTATCTTATGTTCCTCACCACGGAAAGTGATTACACTGCCTGCACTGCGAGACGAGCCAAAGAGTCGTAGCTCATCTATCGGGAAGTCTCGATGCTCTAAGAGACGTAGGAACTCACGTCCCACAGCTCCACTGGCACCTACTATTGCTATCTTCATATTATTATCGTTCTGTAAAGTTAGAAATTAAGGTCTATACGATTGTAAGCTCAGAGAGTTGTCTCCAGCTCCAATGCAAAAGTACCCAATCTGCGCCAATCCACAAAAAGTACCCCTACCACACATCACCTCGCACAACTAGGCAAAAGGTGCCGTGGACAAGTCTTTCACACCGCAGGCTCATCGGAAGCATATCCACGTAGGAAATCGAGAATCCCCACGTAAAAAACGAAAATTCTCCACGTAGGAACGAAACGAAACTTCGGAAGAATCAAATGAAACTTCGGAGGAATCATTTCTCGCCTACGTGGAGAATTTTCATTTTACACGTAGCGGATTAGAAATTGCCACGTGGAGATGCCCCACTACGTCCCTATTTCGCAGCTTTCTCCCCTTGGAGCATATTGGTCACCTTCCGAGCAGGGTTTCATTTTTCTTCAAAAAAGGGGTGACCGACACTTTGATATATTCGAAAGTTATCGTACCTTTGTGGTGGCTTTGTGCTGAGAGTACTCTTTCATCCCTCGAGTAAGGGACTCGGAGTCCTCAAGGCTTAAAAGGGAATCAGGTGAAACTCCTGAACAGTCCCGCTGCTGTAATCCTCGCAAAGCAGGCATCATAACCACTGCACCTTGTATAGTTGGTGTGGGAAGGGATGTCTGTATGAGGTAAGTCAGAAGACCTGCAAGGCTTGAAGCGCTACGAGGTATAGCATAAGGAAATAATCGTCACTTCTTAGATCCTAGTCTGAGACTTCTATTCCCCCAGCTGTACGCTCCTCGCTACTCCTAGTCGAGTGCGACGGGAGATGTATGTTACAATGTGAGCGATGCATCTAGGCATCACACCACGGTGAGTAATAAATGGGACATCTTGAGTGCCTACGGGCTTTCTCTACGAGCAGTAGCTGTGACACAACCTTCCGAGTCAAAAAGCTTTGATCACAGCGATGCACCTAGGAGACTCTTTGGATGCTCATACGAGACTAGATTAGGAGGACATTTACTTTAAATAGGGGAACGTTTTCGATAAAGTGATTGAGCAATGTCTTGCTACTACGATCTCTATGAGAGCCATAAAGGTGTGCGTACTACCATAGTACCCATGCCACACGAGATCTATCAGGTGTCTGATCGTTACAACCAAGAGAAGCATCAGAGCAGGCTCTCGTCTATGCCGTTGTCCCTATATGCACTACGCTAGTGCGTGCGTACTAGATCAGTCTGTGTCACCGCAGACTCCTAGCGGAGCGACCACTGTACATACTTATCACTTGAGGAGCAGCTGTAGGTTCTAGTCAGTCTACCCAAGACTAGTGATAGACCAATAGATCCTCTTGCCACCCCGAGCAAATCATGATGCGAGTCCTAAGCTGAGGTCACAGCCTCACGCTCTACAAGCCGAGAGGATCCGCTACTAAGAGACAGGTATGGTGCGTACCACTGGTTACAGGTTAAGTGTGTGTTGAAAAAAGACCAGCAATGACCACCCTACTCTCCTTTAATTACGAGTGTCTCAGGTAGCCCACGCCCCTCTCTAGATGAGCATCGTGGTCACTGTTCCGCTCTAGGAGAGCCTTGTTGACCAGATTAACAGACTCTAGGGATGTCGCTGCAAAGCGCACACAACCCCTCTAGAAGCTATCCCACAACTGATGTGGTGGTATAGCGATCCAAAGAGCCTTCGAATAGTTGAAGTCCACACGCAGTACGCTGAGTACTTGTCGTGTGGACTTCTCTTTTTTTTGATCCCGCAAGTCTCACACGTATCATCGATACACGTCTCGAGACTGTTGAAAAAGCCCACGAGCTGGCTTAGGACGGGCAGATTGATTTTTTTACCATAAAAATCGTCCGCTTGTTGGTATAGTTAGACTACCCCTTGGCTTCATTTTTATTGCTGTCCGATGAAGTAAACGACTCTTTTTCCGCTGAAAAACTTTTATCGAACAGCAATAAAACGAATTAAACCGACGTATGCCGAACGGCATGTATGGTGGTGTGAGAGGGCAGGAAACGAAAGTAGGTCAGAAAACTTTCGTTTCCCGACCTACTCGATTGGCTTTTCTGCCGTTTATCAACTAACTGGAGAGGCGTTCCTCCCTTGGGACTTTCAAATTTCTCTATTGGGAATTCTCTTTTCCAACCCTGGAGAGGTCGCTCTGCTCTAGAGGACTCTGCTCTTTACTTGGAGCGATCGATGATGACCTTCTTACCTCCGATGATGTAGATGCCCTCAGAGAGCTCATCTACTGGGGTAAAGAGGCGGATACCGTCTAGCGTATAGACTGTGTTATCACGCTCTTGCGGACGGAGGACAAGCTCCGTGCCGAGAAGTTCAACGGTGATCTCTTGCGTAGCATCTGTAATGCGCCAGCCCTTGGCATTGGCAGCACGGACGTGGTCACTGGAGACTTCGTTCGTCTCGTCTTGCCCCTTGAAGGTGTCGAAGAGACGCAACTCACCCTTGTCTGCCTCGGCTGAGCGATCGGGCAATTGAGCGATCAACTGCGATACGAGATCTGCCTTGAGACCATTCTTCGTCAAGTTAAGGAAGAGTAGCTTCGCACTGCCAGAGATGTCAAACGTGGCAATCGCATTGTTGGCGAAATCAACTCGTGTGATGCTCTTGTTACCTCGCATCACAAGACGAGTGACCTGCTGTCCTGCGATCTTGATGTAATCGACATTACCTACGAAGCGGACGAAGTTTGTCGTTAGCTCACCCTCTTGCTCTTCTTCAGAGCTCTCGGGAAGCTCTTCGTGCTCTCCGAGACCATCAGCTGCGAGGAGAGTGCCATCATAATGGATGGTAAAGCGAATTTTACTCTCCTTCGGGAGCTGCGTATCGAAGCGGAGGACGTTTTTGTCGGAGGTAAAGATCTCGCCCGCCATTTTGACCTTTACGCCTAAGTTTTTTCTTTGTATAAGCGTCTGCATACTATGGTTGTCAAGTGCGAGACGGGCGCAAATTTATGGAAAGATCTCCAATTACGTCGTATGACCAAGACCCTTTGTCTAGATAGGTGCAGCCATAAGTGGCTATCAGAAGTGGAGACGCCCGAAGTCTCGAGCGTCTCCACGGGGTGAGATCTACTTGATGTAGAAGGGGCGGTTAGTACCTGTCCCGAAGAACTTTATAGAGCCGTACTTGCCACCACCCATATAGTCCTCGGCAAAGCCAAAGCACTGAGCGACACGACTACCATCCTCGCCTTTGCAGTCTACCCAAGCGGAGACACGACGACGGAGGATATTGCCTAGACCATCACGATCTATCTGCCACGAACTATTGATGATAGAGACTCGCTTAGCATCTAGGTCTGGGTACTGAGCTTTGATCGCTTTGAGACAAGATGCCTGTAGTGCAGCATTGCCCATATTGGACTTAGGCCAAGCCTTCGTATTGGCGGCACGAGCGGCTGCCGCAGCTTTCTGTTGCTCTGCACGCTCTTGTGCTCTCTGATCGTCACGGGCTTTCTTCTCAGCAATAATCTGTTCGGGTGAGCGATAGGGCTTCTCCTTTTGAAACTCCTCAGAGGTCTGTGGCAAGACGGCTAGGATAGCTTGCTCTAGCTCTGAATACTTCGGATCGGAGGGCTTGAAGTCGCCCGTACCGACAAGCATCTCGCGAAACTCCATCGTGAATCGCAGATAGAACTCACGAGCCGCACCCTGTGTCTCTGCAGCCCGCTTGGCTAGGAAGAGGTAGGAGTTGTAACGCTCGTCACGCCACTGGTCAAACTGAGAGGCTTTTTCCTTCTGCCCCAACTTGATCTCAGGATTTCCCTCCCAAACGATCGTCTTCCACTCGGTGATGACTTCGCCAAATCGCTCCTTGTACTTGTCATAGTCCATATTGTAAAAGGAAGAAATACGAGATGCACGTGTCGCCATCTCATTGTAGAGCCAAAGGGCACGCTCGTAATAGATGCCGAGCATATCCTCGAGGTTCTTAGCCTTGGTCGCTTGCTCTAAACGAGCGAGATAGTAGAGAGCATTCCTCTCGACAGCCTCCGAATTGTAGAGTGGTTGTGGCTCTCCGTTGATTTCAGGGGTCCACGCACTCTCCTCAATAAAAGACCAGTCAGGAGTCATGGAGGCATTGTGATAGACTGGGTCTTCTGTCCGGAGACAGATGCGATTGTCTCCGCAGTCATACTCATCGTCTCGCAGAGCGATGCCATAAGCTGTCTTTTGAGACTCTGAAGATTGAGCCGTAGAGGAGAGCTCAGTCACGCCCTTGGTCTGCGTTTCTTTGCCGTCAAAGACTTTATCGACGGCTTGGGTGACTGCCTTGTCGACCTTCTCCTCGACTTTGTTCTCGACCCTCTGTTGAGCCCTCCTTTTGGCTCTGTTGAGTAAGCTACCGATCTGAGCCTCTGCCGTAATGGTGGAGAGAGCTACTAGAGATAGGATTAGTAAGCTTTTGCTGATTAACTGTCTCATAGTTTTAGGTTGTTATGTGATTAGTAGTTAGATGTAGAGTCGCACAAGAGGTGCGACTCTACAAGATTAGTTAGTTACTTAGTGTGGTCGATGATGACCTTATTACCACCGATGATGTAGACACCTTCGGGTAACTCATCTACTGGGGTAAAGAGGCGGATACCATCTAGCGTATAGACTGTGTTATCACGCTCTTGCGGACGGAGGACAAGCTCCGTGCCGAGAAGCTCGACGGTAATCTCTTGCGTAGCATCTGTAATACGCCAGCCCTTGGCTTTGGCAGCACGGAGGTGGTCACTGGTGACTTCGTTCGTCTCGCCTTCGCCCTTGAAGGTGTCGAAGAGACGTAGCTCACCCTTGACAGCCTCGGCTGAGCGGTTAGGAAGATTGTCTATGAGACGTGTCACGACATCTGCTTTGAGCCCATTCTTAGCAAAGCATAGCAGGACTAAGTTGGGACACTCGGAGAAGTCAAAGGTCTGAATCTGGTTCTCTCGTACATCTACCATCTCAATCTTCTGATGCTTAGGCATCGTGATGGAGGTGAGCTGAGCACGTGGCATACCCCATGCTACTACATTGCCCCCGATACGTAGATTCTTGCTCGTGACTTTTAGTGTTTGCATCTGATCTGAGCTAGAAATCTCAGCTCCATCGAGAGTCTCGAGACCATCTAGAGCTAGGAGGTCATCTACGTAGGTGAGCCGTACTGATACTTGAGGATATTTACCGCTATTGATAGGTAGCTCTGTCTGCATACGGATTACAGGGACATCGCTCTTGAGGCACTCCTCATTATAAGAGTCTGTCAACCAAGTCATCAAACGCCACTTCTTGCTGTGAGCAGCGTCAATGTGCGAGTCATCGTAGACGTTCTTGACGTGATCTGAGTAGGTAGCATCAACCGCAAGCTCGCAATATTCCCCAGCTGACCAATCAGGTAATGCTTTGATAAGTTTATGTAGCGACTCTGCAGACATACCATTGTTTGAACAATCAACATACGCCAGTTTGGGACAATTCGATATCTCTGGATTAGAGATGCTATTGTCGTAGAAGTATAGTTGCACTAGCGTTGTGTGATTCTGTATGGATAGGGCTGTGCAGTCGTTATTAGAGATCTCTAGATCTGAGATGTCTCCTGTCAGTGTGATCGTTTGGTCGGTGAGGGTATAACTTTTTACTGAGTCTACGAGATTTACTACGTTGAGACCCGTCGCCACGATAGGCTCTTTACCCGCATTCTCCCAGCCGATTTGGATTGTCTCTCCTACGGCACGATTTGTCTTGAAGGTGATGACGTTTTTCGGTACGCTTACAATAATCTCATGCGTTCCACCTTGTGTATCTGTGTAGAATACAGCCCATCCGCGCTTATTGGCTGCGATGATGTCTGCATCGGTGTACTTGTTGTCTTCCTTTAGACGCCAGTCGACAAAGTAGAGACGGCCCTTTTCTGTCATTGAGCTACGATCAGGTAGCGAAGCCATAAGTCTCGATGTGGCTTCTCCCTTGATTAGGTTGCCTTTACACATCACTTTCTTTAGGTTGTCGCACCCTGAGAAGTCGAGCTCGGTAAGAAGGTTCTCATAGCAATAGAGTTCTTCCAGACAGTGTTGCTTGCCCAGCTCTAGCTTCGTCAGCTTGTTACCAAAGCATTCGAGAGATACCGTGGAGCCTCCGACAGTGATTTTCGCTCCAGCCTTGCGCATTCTGTGGCTCTGCGTATCGTTCCACAGTACAGAGGTGCCAGAGAGATTAGTGAATATAGGGAGACTTGTACCCGCCGATCGGACACCAAGTGCGAAGTCTGTATTGTCAGCAGCTTCACGCTCCATCTTTATTTCGTCGGGGTATAGTTCCTTATTCGTCAAGTTCTGTGTATAATCTCCGAAAAAGCGCCAGCCCTTGGCATTGACGGCTCGAATACTCTCGATATCCCAGTTCAATTCTGTGGGGCCAGTGTCATATTTGTGGGGAGAGAAAATAGGCTTGTATTTCCGTCCAGTGGCATCTGGAAGTGAGGCTATCAGAGCGTCCAAGCCTTTCTTGTCTAGCCCGATAGAGGCACATTGGACCTTCGTCAAAGCAGAGCACCCCGTGATATCCACTGAGGTTAGATTGCGGTTATAGCTGAGCGTAAGCTCTTCAAGCGCTTTGTTATTCGCGGCGGAGAATTGCGTAAGCCCCGCAAAGGCTCCGCTGAAGGTTCTGACATTGCCAGTTATTGTGACCGTCGACTTGGTTAGCGTATAGTCAAACCACCAGGGGGCAGTGACTGTATCCTTAAGCCCGTCCATAATAACTGGCTCCTTGGCTACGATGATCAGGCTGATCTTCTTGCCAGGCTCTTTTGAGGTCGTGAATGATAGGACATTCTCCGAAGCCTTCTGAGCCATACTCCCAAGAGGTATAAGTGATAGGAGCAGACTGTAGAGGAGTAATAGATATCGTCTCATAACTATGTGTAGATTTAGTTGCGGGGACGCACGAAAGTGATACGTCCCCGCAGGGTGAATAAGTTACTTGATATGACGGATGATCTGCTTCTGACCTCCGATGATGTAGATACCCTCGGGTAGCTCATCTACTGGGGTGAAGAGGCGGATACCGTCTAGGGTGTAGACTGTATCATCGCTCTCTTGCGGACGGAGGACAAGCTCAGTGGCAAGTAGCTCGACGGTAATCTCTTGCGTAGCATCTTTAAGGAGCCATCCCTTAGCATTGGCAGCACGGACGTGGTCACTGGTGACCTCGTTGGTCTCGTCTTTGCCCTTGAAGGTTTCAAGGAGTTGTAGCTCTCCCTTGACCTTCTCATTAGAGCGGTCTGGAAGCGTATTGATCAGTGCTGTGACTGCATCCTTGTCTAGCTGGTTCTGCTGTGCCGTAATCTTGCGCAGAGCAGTAGCTCCAGTTACATCAAGTGCGGTCAGGGCGTTTTGCTCTACATAAAGCTCTTCGAGTTGCGTAGATTGATGTAGAGAGATCTGGCTGATGTCACTATGATGACAGCCAAACTTAACGAGATGTCCCGTCAGTAGGACCTCTGAAGCGGTCAGGGCTATAGACTGATACCCCTCTTGCGACTGAAGTGTAGCTCCTACCCCTTGAGCATTGAGTGAACCTGTGAACTGAGTCAGCAAGTCTATCGTACTACCAGAGGTGCGTGTGGTCGTGAGGGCAATCTCAGACAGAGTCTCTGCTGTGATCTCGGTATCATCTTGGGTCATAACTGTCCAGCCACGCTCTAGCGCCTTAGCAATGTCTGTAGAAGCATAGGCATTTGTCTCATCATCGGCTCCTGAGGAGAGGTATAGCTTACCATCCTTGTTGGGGCGATTAGGAAGTGTAGCGATGAAGTCGCTCATATCCTTGCCTCGTAACTGATTCCCATAGCAACGGATCTCTTTAAGAGCAGTACAGCCCGTGACATCGATATGAGAGATCTTGTTCCCTTGGAGCTCAAGGCTCTCGAGACTCAGATGATTAAGTATGACCACAGAGGTGAGGTCGTTGCCCTCTTTGTCAGCCTTGCAGATGGTTACATCGCCGAGGAGGCGTACAGAGGCATCTCCAGCAAGCGTATAGGTGCCGTAGTTGTCCTTGACGACACTGCCTGTAGCGCCGATGATATCTAGATGCGTCTTGTAGGAAGTGTAGAGCTTGAGGTCTCCCGTAGTCTTGGCAGAGGTTAGCTCGATGGTTGCATTACGCTCTACCTCCTTGCCCTCAGAGGTCATCTCTCGGATGATCCAGTTACGATCCCTAGCCTTAGCTCGATCTGATTCTGTGTATTCGTTGCCCTCGGTACCTTGTGCACTCTTGAGGTAGAGGATGCCTGGGGTCTTACCCTTACGACTAGGCAGTGCAGAGATCATCTTTGTCATCTTCTCGCCAGTAATCTTGTTGTTGTAGACTTTGAGCTGTCGCAGATTCTTCGCTTCACTTATGCCCACACCTTGTAGGGCACCATTGGTCAGCGAGAGGACCTCGATGTACTCATGTCCAGTAGCATAGAAAGAAGACCCTACGCCCATAAAATCGATCTCTAAGACCTTTGCCTTTCCAAAGAGCGTGCTAGAAGATTTACCTAGATATACCTCTTGCCACTCATTCGTTAGGTTGGGGAAGATATTTCCCTCAGACGTAAATGCGCCCGTACACACTCCACGTACACGTATCGTCTTGGACATATCGTCATTGTTAAAGAAACAAGACATCGTCTCTGTGGGCTTAATACGCTCGTATGTAGTCGTCGTCGGTCCCATATTGCTCCAGCAGAGAGTCCAGTATTTAGACGCAGCCAGCCAAATGTCGTGATCAGTCCAGTGATCCTTGTCGGGGCGAGGAGTCTCTGATATTACTAGCTTACCAAACGAAGTCGTAGGTCTCTCCTTCAGACTACGTATAAAGCTCGAGAGGCCGCCAGGCGTGAAGTTGTTGTTTACACAGTTGATGAAGTTTAGCTTATTACAGTTTCCCGCATAGATCTTCTCAATTGGGTTGTTTCGGACATATAGATGCTCTAGTGTCGAGTGACCTGAGACGGATATCTCCTTCAGCTGCTCGGAGATACAACTTACCTTAGTCACAGCTCCAGAAATATAGATATCGGAGCTTGTCGTCGTAGTTTTGACGATGATATAACCAGCATCGGGGATGGTAATCGAACCATCCTTGACCCCTCCCATTGTAATCTTGGTTCCTTTAGGTGCCGTGAGAGAGATGGTAAACTTACTCCCTACGGGCTTTGCCGTGATGAGCTTGATGCTATTCTTGGCTTGCATTCCTAGGATAGAGACTAGGAGCAAAGCAATGGTGTATAAGTACTTATTCATAGTTGTATTATGCTTTAGTGTTTTCGTTGTAGTCTATATAAATAGGGACGCACCATCTCGTGTCCAACTAACATGCACTTAACTCTTGTCAGACGTACTAAATGCTCGACGGCAGATAGTATTCCTTTTAGATTCACATCTATGAGCTGGGCGTCCCTATAGTTTGTTTCGTTACTTCGAGTGATCTATAATCTGTTTCTGCCCCCCGATGATGTAGATGCCATCGGGTAGCTCATCTACTGGGGTGAAGAGGCGGATGCCATCTAGGGTGTAGATGGTGTTGTCCGTAGCGTTAGGTGCTAGGATTGACTCAATACCCGTTGCATTGCCTTCGGTGATGGGAGTAAAGTCTTGATCGACAACGGTCCAGCCCTTTTGGGTTGCGATAGCAAGATCCTCGGAGGTGTATTTATTGCCCTCTGCGTTGCGATCTACCATCGAGAGCGTCAGACGAGCCTTCTGGCCTGAGGGTATCTGAGGTAAGCTATTCATAAAAGCAGTCATATACTTCCCTACGATCTGATTGTTGCTGATATCAATGCTATTGAGAGCGACACAGCCTGTCACATCCATTGTTTTAAGCTGGTTACCATCAAAGATAATCGTACTAATGACTGGATTTCTGTGCATATCGACATCTGAGACCTCACTATCTGAGATACGTAGTACATAGAGGGAGCCTGTCAGAGTGCCCTTGATTGACATCAGTTTGAGTTCACTCCAACCGCCATCCTTAGGAGTACCCTCTAGCCCTTGCAGCTCGATGGGTAGGTAGAACTGTGTGAATACATTCACCGTACTACCCGTCTTCTTATTTGTCGTAAAGGAGATACTCCCTGGGTGTACGATGCGGTGTGGCTGTTCGGAGCTTTCAAACTCGGTTACATACCAGCCACTGGCAGCGGCTGCCATAATATCTGCTGGCTCGTACTCATTCTTTCCTTCGTCACGGTCGTCTACCGAAGAGAGGCGAAGCTTACCTACTACTGCAGAGCCTTTACGATTGGGCAGGAAGTCTATGAACTGATCCATAGAGACACCCTTGATGCCATTCATCTCACAGCGTACCTCCTCCAAGGCGTGCTGCTCCGATAGGTCTAGTCCATCACTTACTAGATTATTGCAGAAGAAAAGGCGTCGGAGCGTGTTGTTCTCCTCTAGTTCCATAGAGCTGACCTTATCATTTACAACGCTAAACTCTGTTATAGCCCCCCTGATAGAGACCTCTTGTGATGTAAGCTTGTAAGTAGCCCAGTTGCCATTGACGGGAGTACCCTCAAGCCCCTTGAGTTCGAGTGAGGTATCTTTTTCGTATGTAGTCCAGAGGTCAATCTTCTCACCGACTTGCTTATCCGTTTTGAGCGTGATGGTATGAAAGGCAGACTCGTCTTGAGCCTCCAAGACCTCCCAGTTGTCATTATTAAGGGCATAGACCTTCCAGCCCCGCTGATTCGCTGCTTGGATTACCTTATTGTTCCACTTATTATTATTGGGTATGCCAGACCGATAGATGTCTAGAGCCCCTGAGGAGACTTTCGGTAGCGTCTTAATCATAGCTATAAGCTGATCGGCGGTCATCCCATTGCCATAGCACCCCACTCTGGTGAGCTTAGGACACTTGGATAGATCTATCTTGGTCACACCCGTGCGACGGAAGTATAGCTCCTCTAGGACAGGGCTCTGTATCTCTGAGATCTCTTTGAGCGGCTGGTCCTTCGAAGCACCTGGGTTGAGGTTTAGCTCTTTGACACCATCTAGCGTGATCGAAGACTGACCTACCCCTGTGATCTTGTAGTATCCAAGCCCATTGACTGCCTTACCCGAGATGTTGTCGTAGAAGTAGATGTCCTCCTGATTTGCAGAGGGGTATTGCATATAGATAGACATCCGCTCACCGGTCTTCAGTCCTGATGTAAACTGGATGTAAATGTCTTGCTCGATAACGCCATTACTAGGACCTCCTCTGCGGTAAGAGATCACCTGCCAATTCTTATATTTGAGAATATGGGCGAGGGCACTATTGAACTGGTTATGATCATTCATGTCTTCGGAATAGACGTGGAGCTGACCTGGAGTTTTGCCTCTGCGGTCTGGGAGATAGCGACCTATGTCGTAGACCCCAGTCTTGGTAAACTTGTTGGCATAGATAGCAACACTGGAGAGATTGGGACATCCTTTTGGGGAGTCTGCATTCAGTGCTGTCAGTTGGTTCTTAGTGAGCCACAGCTCCTGTATCTCCGTATTATTGCGCGTACCAAAGGCAGTCAGAGCGCAATTCGACAGATTGAGCTGGGTCACAGCTCCTTGGATGGAAATCTGCCCTCCCGTTTCTTTCACCTTGAGGGTAGAAGCCTTGCCACTGACGATGTCTCCGTAGACACCGTTGACGATGAGCTTGCCCGTATAGGTACAAACAATCGTAATCGTTTCTCCCTTCTTCTTCGCAGTGTGGAAGTAGAAGTTTCCCGCTTGCGACAGCGTAACCGCTGCGAAGAGGAGCACGTAGAGTAAGAGTGATTTTCGCTTCATAATGAGTTTTGGGTTTGTATCCTGTCTGGGAGTCATCGTGAGTAACTCCCTTGGGGATGGGTTTATAATAGTTGACTGATTTATTACTTACGTGAGCAGAAGAGACGCCTCCACAGAGAGCATCGTCGAGGAGACGAGTCGGTCTCATGACTCAGCAGTTCCATACGCCGCTCCACCTCAAGACCGACTAAGTCGGAGATGGTATCAAGTAGCTGGAGACGCTCCTCAGAGATATCTTTTACCTTCTTTTTGGTCATAACTCTGCTAACCATTTTCTTCAAGAGCAAAATTAGATCACCACACCCCAAACCCAGCAAGCAAATCCTGTCATAAATCTTGCAAATCCTGTCAAGATGCAGTTGTAAACACCTTGCATTTTCTTGCAAGGTAATATACATACATCTGTAAATCAGCCTATTTACGTCTTACACCTCACATATTGTCATCTTCTATTGTCAAGACGGGGAAATCTGTACGGAAGGAATCTGCAATATCTCCGTGGAGATTTTTTATTCCCCACATAGGAAAAAAGAAATAGTTCGGACATATCATTTCATTCCTCCGAAGTTTCATTTGATTCCTCCGAAGAAATTATTCTCTCCTACGTGGGAAATCGCAATTCTCCACGTGGATATTCTCAAATTCCTCCGTGGAGACATACTACATCTTCGACTTTGTGTAGCGTGCTACACTTCGCAATAGTAAGAGATCCGCAGATTTGATTTTTTTGTATTTTTGCTCTGCAGAATTCAAGAACACACTCGATGAAAACCGACCTACTTCGCCATCTATGGATACTCCTATCTTTCGTAGGAGTGGTCTCTTGTGTCCAAACTCATCGCACTATCACGCAAGAGGAGCGAGAGGTCGCTGACAGCTTAGTGATGTCCATAAGAGATCTAGACAGCTTGATTCACCAGCAAAAGGTCTGGGAGGAGCGAGGAGACCTCCTAGAGAGTGAGACAGCATTACGTCAGCTAGGCAAGAGATATCGAGAGACGGGAGACTTTGCTATGGCTCTAGAGGCTCACAATCGTGGACTAGACCAAGCCGAAGAGCTGCAGGACACTCTAAGCATCGTACGTGCGCTGAACGATATGGGAACCGATTATCGTCGTATGGATCTCCTAGCACCTGCGACTGAATTTCATATCAAAGCACTCAGGCTCTGCGAGCAGCAGAGAGACACAACTTATGTAACACGAAAGAATCGGGTCATCTCGCTCAATGGGCTTGCCAATGTCTACCTCGCAATCGGCAATTTAGAGCGTGCCGACAGCGTATTACGTATGGCTCTCGCTGGCGAGCAGGAGCTAGGGAGTCCGCTAGGACAAGCAATCAACTATGCAAATATAGGCTCCATCTTCGAGCAGCAGGGGGCTATCGACTCTGCTTGGTACTACTACCAGCAATCGATGGCATACAATCGTCAAGCAGCTAGTGATCTGGGTGTCGGTCTGTGTCACACCTATTACGGCTCTCTCTATGAGCGTCAAGGAGCGTATGACAAGGCGATAGCCGAGTACACACGCTCCTATGAGATTATGAGTCGTACGGGAGATGACTGGCATATGCTTAATGCGCTACTAGCACTGGCAAATGTATATCAAACGACTGGACACACGGATCAAGCTCTCGAACTACTCAAAGAGGCTCAGACACGTGCCGAGCAGTTGCAATCGTTGAGCCATCTGTCAGACATTTATCGCATCTACTACGACTGTTACCAACAGTCAGGAGACTATCGCCGTGCCTTGGAGTGCTATGTCCGCTCATCAGATCTCTCTGACAGCATCGTAGATATGAAGAAGATTAACAACATTCAGAATATATCTCTCAATGTGGAGCGAGCTCGTAACGAGCAAAACATGGCAAAGCAAGAGCAGGTCTTAGCTCAAGAGCGCAAAACTAAGTTGATTGGATACATTATCGCTGGCATACTACTCCTCTTAGCTCTCGGAGGAGTCTTGCTAGGAGGATATATTACTCGTTTGCGGGCTAAGACCTATCACCAACTCAAATCGCTAAGCAAGATGCGAGAAGAGTTTTTTACCAATATCACGCACGAGTTTCGCACCCCTCTGACGGTCATCAATGGACTGAGTCGTGAGATCGCAGAAGACGACCAAAACTCCACCGAACTGCGGACGCAAGCACAAGTCATCAACCGTCAGGGCAACACGCTACTAAGCTTGATTAATCAGCTACTAGACATCGCTAAGGTTAAGTCTGCCGTTGGCAACGATGATTACCGCCATGGGGACATACTCGCTTACATACAAATGTCTGTCGAGGTTTATCAGCAATTCGCTGCGCAGAAAGAGATCTCCCTAGAGAATAACGTCTCTGGGAGATGGCTCACAGACTTTATCCCTAATTACATTGACAAGGTGCTCGGCAACCTTATATCCAATGCCATCAAGTACACACCGGAGGGCGGGAAGATCGTCGTTAGCGCCTCTCAGCAAGAAAGCGACACGCTACTCCTTTCAGTCTCGGACTCTGGCATCGGAATAGCGGAAGAAGACCAGGCAAGACTATTTGATCCATTCTTCCAAATAGACTCTAAGTCTGCTGTGGGTTCGGGGATCGGACTGGCCCTCGTACGGCAGATTGTCTCTTCACTCGGTGGCTCTATAAAGGTAGATAGTGAACTAGGGAGCGGGTCTACCTTCACTATCTCACTACCTCTCCAGAAGACAGGCCAGGTCGCACCTCCTCTTATGACTGAGGATCAGCCTATAGCACCTCCTCAGGACATCTTCAGTGAGTCGATAGATAACTACCCCTCCGATGCCCCCTCTACAATAGCCGATGCTAAGCGCATCCTAATTATCGAGGATCATGGAGACGTAGCTCGATACATAGGCAGTCAGTTGTCTGACAGCTACCAGCTCTACTACGCCTCTGATGGTCAGAGTGGCTTGACAAAAGCTCAAGAGCTAATCCCCGACGTGATCATCACAGACCTAATGATGCCTGGACTAGATGGCTACCATGTATGCCAAGGGATACGCTCACACGAACTGACCAACCACATCCCCATCATTATCGTTACCGCAAAGGTCACAGAGAGCGATCGTATACAAGGCTTTGCGGCTGGAGCTGATGCCTACCTAACCAAACCATTCCATAGTGAGGAGCTACAAGCAGTCGTTGTACAGCTCATCAAGCAGCGTAAGCTACTCTACAACAAGTACGCTCAGCAAGACAAAGTCTCTACTCCAAGCCTTCCTGAGGAAGCTCCTATCAGTGAGTCAGAACAAGCTATCGAGTCTGCAAACACGATGTTCCTCCACAAGGTCGTAGATGTCGTCTATCTACTGATTGCCTCGAGGAGTAAGACCGATGTCGCCACAGTGGCAACTAAGCTCTTTATGAGCGAAAGTCAACTATACCGCAAGCTCTCTGCCATAACGGATCTCTCCCCTGCAGCATACATACAGGGGATCAAACTCTCTAGAGCCAAGCAACTGATTGACAAGTCTCCCCAGATGACCCTTACGGAGGTCTCCGAGGTCTCTAGCTTTGCAGACTACTCAGGCTTCGTCCGTGCCTTTAAGAAGCTCTACGGAGTAACACCCTCTGTCTACAAACGTTCAGGTCTAACTAACGAGGAGTCGCAATCCGCTTGACCTCTTTACTGGCGCAAGATAATATCTGCTAGAAGACAGGGTTAGAGCGTTACTATACAGCACGACAGATTTAATCTGAATGATTCAGACGTCTTCGACTCATCGGAGATGTCTTGAGGAAAAAGCCCTCACTAATGACTCCACTAGAGGAAATCTTCGAAATGGGATTATAATGTGTCAGCCCTGAACCTTTACGCTGAACTTTTATCGGACAGCAATAATTTAGAACGAAGAAGAGAGAGCTGTTTTTACTCGGTTCCTTTTCTCCAGTACCGTAACACTCCTTTTCTTGTTCCTGCACATTATCAATCGCATATCTCCTTGGCTATTCTTATGCCTAAATTCATAAAACAACAGTTTTCTCTGTCATAAAAATAGGATCTTTGCAACATAGAACAGCGTGATCTTTGAGGTACTGCAGAATGAAGAGAGGTAAAGAAACTCGCTCGTTTCCAACACATAACCCTTTCACCCCAAATTCCCTCCTACCCTACTGATTATCTGAAAGATACGAGCTTATTGAATCTTTTGCGGGCATAGTCCGTTGCGATCAGCATCTTGGCTTTCTCTTCCTTTTCCGATAGCTCATCTCGTCTTAAAAGGGTCGCATCCCCTGTCTTGGCGAACTCCATCAACTTGCTGATAAACTCTTCCTGCTCAGGTGTGGGCGGTATGTTATGCAATATCTCGTTTTTCTCTGGGCGGTCGATGCCGATATCCTTAGCGGTACGATAGTCACAAATCTCCGCATAGAAGGCTGCCAGCTCTGGAACCTTGATGAAGGTGCGGAAGCGTTCCTTCTGTATGATGTCATTGGTGATGGAGAACTCGTAGTCGGTAGACTTCTTCGCAAAGACAGCAGCCCAGGCATCAAAGCTATTGATGCCTTGCTTTTCGAGTGCTTGAGGACGTAGGTACTTGAAGAGCAGATAGAGCTCTGTGAGTGAGTTGCTGATGGTTGTGCCACTGAGAAAAGTAGCTCCTAAGTCTTTCCCCGACCGTTCCTGAATGGTACGTATGGCAAAGAGCATATTGAGTGCACGCTGTGATCCCTCTGGATTACCTAAGCCAGAGACTCG
>QWCY01001641.1_pt1 | contig 31963 bp, 20 predicted proteins | sample 1972631 | NCBI WGS metagenome assembly QWCY01 (sample SAMN09866696, study PRJNA288562) | Human gut metagenome isolate pre1_stool, whole genome shotgun sequencing... | isolation source: gut | host: Homo sapiens | place: USA: California
ATCGGAGTGGATCGGAGCTGTCGGAGTGGATCGGAGGGATCGGAGCGGATCGGAACTCTAACTTCTAATCTCTAATCTCTAACCTCTAATCTCTTTTTCTGTATCTTTGTCCCGTATGCTAGGTGTGATTGTCACTAGATGACCACACACCGAGACTAGAGAGCGCCGTATATGCGGTGCCTCAATGCACGAGAAGTGCACTACTATTTAATGTATCAATAACAGATTACTTTATGAATCGAATAACGAACTTACTACTCCTACTCGTCCTCTCGGCGACGGCTCTCGTTGCACAAGACGTGACGAACGGAGTATTACTCTCTTGGGGTGATGCTACTGGAGCTATCAAAATACCTGATGGGGTGACTGAGATCGCTGCAAACTGCTTCTACACACCTGGTGAGGATGATCCTTACGGGTGGGGTTCTATAGACCCTATGAGCAATACCAATATCACCAGCGTAGATCTCAACGGGGTGATAAAGATTGGCGACAACGCTTTCAAGGGTTGCACGGGCATCAAGAGCATCAAGGCTCCTAAGCTAGAGAGCGTGGGCAGTCACAGCTTCGAGGGTTGTACAGCTCTGGAGGCGCTATATCTACCGATGATCAAGACGATCGGGGAGAAGGCCTTTGAGAATGCAAACGCACTGACTACGCTCTCACTGGGCAAGTCGCTCGAGGCTATCGTGGGCAACCCCTTCCAAAATAGTACGAACCTTACCTCGCTAACGCTCGAGGAGGGTTGCGCTAACTACCTCGCAGCCGAGGGCGCACTCATCTCCCGTGCAGATGGTGTGCTACGCGTACTGGCAGGAGGTGTCCAAAAGGTGACCCTTGGCGAGGAGTGCAAGGCTATCGGCGACAACGCTATCTATGGTTGTGGTGCGCTAGAGCGTCTCGAGCTACCTTACGCTCAGGAGGTCGGTGCAGGAGCTTTTGTCAATTGCACTAAGCTCACTGAGCTTTATCTGCCACGCTTGGAGCGCATCAAGAACAGCTATCTATCTTTCAACGGTGTGGGCTCGCTACGTGTCGTAGACCTGCACTTGAGCAACTCGATCTCTGGTCTAGAGGTGCTTTGGCCTGACAAGGAGACGACAACTGTCTATGTCGCTAGCGAGGCGATCAAGACGGAGCTAGCACAGAAGCTGAAGAAGTGCCAGATCGTCGTCGGTGCTCCCGCAGGGACGCAGCAACGCTACAAGGTAACCTACAAGGCTATAGGCGATGGTCAGCTGGAGGCTTGGACGACTGGAGCGCAGAATGTTGAGAATGGTGACACGCTCCTAGAGCATTCGCCTGTTAGCTTTAAGGCGATCCCTAGGGTTGAGCAGCAGATCAAGGAGTGGCGTGTCGATGGAGAGGTCGTGACCGTAGAGGGTGATCCGAAGTTCCCCCAAATCTATGAGGTCAAGGATCTAACTAGTCATCTAAATGTCGAGGTAACCTTTGAGGCTCGTCCTGAGGGCGCTGACGTTTACTTCCGTAGTCGTGACCCAGAGATGGGTACACTGACCTGTGCCCTAGATGACGGCACAGAGGTAAAGCATGGTGATCGTGTGCCTATGGGTACGATGCTGAATTTTACCGCTACGCCTAAGGAGGGCTACCGCATCGGAGATTGGTTCGAGCAGATTGAGATAGGAGGCGAGTTTGAGCCGATAGTAGGTCAAAATGGTGAGTCCACCTATCGTTGCGAAGCCCCCGATTCACGAGAGATACAGGTAGACTTTGACCGTCTGGAGGGACACTTTAGAGTGAAGTTTGCCTCTTTCAATGAGAAGACCGGCACGCTCACTGCTACGGCTAACGGTGTGGAGATCAAGACGGGGCAGTCGGTCAAGGCTGGTAGCAAGCTTGTCTTTACGGCTCACCCTGCTGAGGGCTACGCCGTCGATGAGTGGCAGCTCGATCATGAGACGGTGCCTAACTACCGTGAGCTGACCTATACGATCGAGAGCCTCAAGGCGGATGTCGAGGTTAATATGGTCTGTAGCCCAGCTTCCAGCACGGATAAGAAGCCTGAGATCGTCGATGGTGTGCTATACAAGTGGATGGCTGAGGGCGATGCAGTCCTACCTGATGAGGTGATTTACATCGCTCCGCTAGCCTTCGAGGGCGCTAACCAGATGACTTCGCTGACGCTCAATAGCAAGGTCAAGGGCATCGGTGATCGTGCGTTCCTCTTCTGCACGGCTATGACGAAGTTTGTCGTGCCAGAGGCTAATGAGTCGTTCTCAACGATAGAGGGTGTCCTCTACAGCAAGGATCAGACGAAGCTCATCGCCTACCCAGCGGGTCTCACGGCTGACAGCTATACGCTAGGGGCTAAGGTCTCTGCGATAGAGCCTGGAGCCTTCCTGACTCCTATGCACTTAAAGGCTGTCGAGGTTGCCTCGGGCAATACAGCGCTCAAGAGTGTCAAGGGTGTACTCTACACGGCAGATGGCTCGAAGTTGCTTTACCTACCTATAGGCAATCAAACGATCGGAATGGAGGGACAGTTGGTCCTATCAGATGGTCTCAAGGAGATCACGCGCCTCGCCCTCGCTTACAATCCTAGGCTCAAGGAGCTGACGCTCCCGGCATCGCTAGAGCGTATCGATGCAATGGCGCTCACCTACAATGCGGCTATGAAGTCCTTTGCCTGGGCAGAGGGTGTCACGCCTCAGCTTGTCTCGGTCGGTGACTCTGCGTTTTACTATGACCGCTCGCTAGAGAAGGTGCCTTATATGCCTAGTTGCACTTCGTTTGGCAAGGCAGCCTTCGGACTCGCTTCGGCACTTAAGGAGGTACATATCCCAGCTGGCTGCTCGATAGAGGCTAATACGTTTACTGGCTGTCAGATTATGAGTTCCGTCTACGCTTATAGTGTAGAGCCTCCCGTGATCAATGAGGCTACCTTTGGGGATATTTATAGTCCCGAGGAGGCTACGCTCTATGTACAGAAGGGCGCTAAGGAGGCTTACAGCAAGGCTAAGGGGTGGAGTATCTTTGGTAATATAGTTGAGGAGGACAACCTCGCTATCGCTACCGTCGATGCGCTCGACATACAGCTCTATCCGAACCCGACGCAGGAGCTACTCAACGTGGCTGGCGCAGTCGCTGACAGTGACATACTGCTCTACGATATGACGGGTACGCTCGTTGGTACGGCTCGCACAGACGCTACGGGTAGTGCCGTGGTAGATCTCACCAGCTATCCCGCAGGTACCTACGTGGTACGCATATCTGGTGCTGACCGTCTCGTGGTCAAGCAGTAAGATCCGAGTGTAGCGTCTGTCGCTTTGGTGCTAGGCGCTATAGCTCGAGAGCTTTATCCGAAATGAAAAAGGTGGCGAGTCCCTCACGATTGAGGCACTCGCCACCTTTTTCTCATCATTTAGATGAGTATATGCGTACTTATAGAGCGGAGTGATATGTGCTTTCGCTACTTAAGAGAAAACAAAAGGTTAACTTTGTGGTGTGAAAACTTAGCTGAAACTCTTACGGAGCGAGGCTAGCATAGTGAATAATGAACAACAACAGCAGATGAAACGAGACCTATTACGACTACTTACGATGCTTCCGCTTTGGGTGCTTGCGACTCTCTATGCGACAGCTCAGCAGCCAGATGCAGTAGCTACGTCAGCGACAACGGATCAACCTGACACCCTCACCGTCATACCGCTACAGGTGCAGCAGTATAGGGTGATGATGCCGTTTATATCGGATAGTCTCAATGTGCAGGGCAAGGCGTACGACGCTACCGACCTGCTCAAGCCGGTGAACCATATCAAGCTGAGCCAGACGCATGGCACCCTACCCGTCGCAGAGGAGGGTGTCGTCACGCTGCGCACACCAGAGGATGCGATCACGACCTATGCCATACGTCTTCGCACGCCTAGCTACGAGCAGGCGACGCTGCAGATTGAGGCGACGGCTCCTTTTGTCTTAGCCCTCGATGGTGCTAAGCTCTCGTCTGCTACACAGTACCAGAGCGAGCTAAAGGGTGCTTCACCAGCGTCTCTCACGCTGACACTTGGACGGTCGCACCTGCTGACGCTGCAGTTACTCACCAAGGGCGATGAGCCAGCGCAGTATCGTATGAAGCTTATCCCCGCCAAGGCTGACAGCCAGATAGAACTACGTCACGACGATAAGGAGTACCTGAGCCTAGAGTATATGATGACGGGGCGCAACCTCTACTCAGTCTCGGTGTCGCCTACGGGACGCTACACGCTTCTGACGGAGCGGGAGACGACCGCTCTGAAGAGCAGCTACCGCACCTACCTATACCAAGGCGATAAGCTCCTCTCCACGCTAAGCGAGGAGTACCGCTTCGCCAGCTGGATGCCCAAAGAAGACAAGCTCTACCGCACCGCCACGACAGATGGTGGTCGGCAGTTGCTAACGTTTGACCCTAAGACGCAGGAGGAACGTGTCGTGGCGGAGCAGATCCCCACAGGCTCCTTCTTTATACTCCCTGACGGTAAGCAGTTGCTCTACACCATCGAGGAGGAGGGCCCCGCACGGGGTAAGATCACCGAGCAGGTACTGGGACGCTATGACCGTATGGCAGACTTTCGCAAGCGCACCTTCCTCGCTCTCTACGACCTCGAGAGCGGTCGCTATCAGCCACTCACCTTCGGCCACCGCTCTACCTATCTACATGATGTCAGTCCCGATGCGCATGAGATTATTTTGAGCAGTTCGGAGGATATTACCGAGATCCCCTTCTCTCAGAGCAACTTCTATACGATGAACCTAGAGACACTGGAGGTCAAGCCACTCTTTACCCAGGAGCGCTCTATCTCGTCGATCTCCTATACGTCGCAGCCTTATGTGCTACTCATAGAGGGTGATGCAAACGCTTTCGATGGGATCGGTCGCAACCTGCCTGAGGGGATGATCACCAATACGTACGATGGTCAGCTCTTCCTCTATGACCGCCAGAGCCAGCAGGCGACGCCCCTGACGAAGGAGTTTGACCCCGCCATCAAGCGGGTCAAGGTCAGCACGGTCCGACCCGTCGCTTACTTTACAGCGGAAAACAAAGATCGCATCTCCCTCTACCGCCTCGACCTGACACGCAAGCAGATCGAGCAGGTGGCTACAACGGAAGACCTCGTGCGCTCCTTTGACATCAGCGATGACGCTAGTCTACTCGCATACTATGGGCAGAGTGCGATGAATGCGGATCGCTTCTACACGCTCAGAGGAAAGCGTGAGACGCTCCTCTACGATCTAGCTAAGAGCAAGATGCAGGATCTAGAGCTGGGCAGCGTGAGCGACTGGGTACACACGATGCCCAATGGCGACAAGGTGGAGGGACGCTACTACTTGCCACCTCACTTTGACGCGACGCAGCAGTACCCGATGATCGTCTATTATTATGGAGGTACCTCGCCGACGACCCGCTTCTTCGAGGGCTCTTATTCGCTCCCGATGTATGCGGCGCAGGGTTACGTGGTCCTCACGCTCAATCCGAGTGGCACCACCGGCTTCGGACAGGAGTATGCCGCTCGCCACGTTAATGCGTGGGGCAAGGTGACGGCCGACGAGATCGTGGCTGCGACGAAGCAGTTTTGCCAAGAGCATCCCTATGTCAATGCGAAGAAGATCGGCTGTATGGGCGCCAGCTACGGAGGCTTTATGACGCAGTACTTGCAGACGATCACCGACATCTTTGCGGCAGCGATCAGCCATGCGGGTATCAGTGCTATCTCCTCCTACTGGGGTGAGGGTACGTGGGGTGTCGGTTACAGTACGGTGGCAAGCTACGACAGCTATCCGTGGAATAACCCTAAGCTCTACACGGAGCAGAGTCCGCTCTTCCATGCCGACAAGATCCACACGCCTCTGCTGCTGATCCACGGCACGAACGATACGAATGTCCCCATCGGTGAGAGCATCCAGATGTACAACGCTCTGAAGATCCTGGGTCGTGAAGTCGCCTTTGTCAAGGTACACGGCGAAGACCATATCATCACGGCTCCCGAGAAGAAGATCGAGTGGACGAATACGCTCTTCGCGTGGTTCCAGAAGTGGCTCAAAGACGACCCCACCTGGTGGGATGCTCGCTATCCAGAGGCACACTTATAGTTATTCGGTAAGCGTTTCGGTCGTTTCGGTCATCGCAATATGCGTTTCGGTGGGTGAAGGGTTGTGGGGTCATTTGGCGCTTCCTACCTTTGCACCAGAGTTGTTGATCTATTGCGATCGGATAGGTCATACGACTCGAAACAGAAACGTATAAGTCTAACGAAACAAACAGAAGAAAGTATGAAACGCAACATCATCGCTATCGTAGCAACCGCCCTGATGGGTATGACAGCCTTCTCAGCTGTCGCACAGACTAATGTATCACTCGACTATGGTGTCAAGGCTGGTCTGAATCTCTCTAGTATGATCCTGAGTGATGACTTCAACGTCCTCGAGACGGAGGTCAAGCCTGGAGCTGACTTCGGAGGGTTTATGAGGATCAATCTGCATGAGAACTTTGCAATCCAGCCTGAGCTAGAGTTCTACTACCGCGGCACTGGTATCAAGGCTGAGGCAGGTCCTGTCTCACTCGAGAATAAGATCAACCAGTGGGGTATGCAGATCCCCGTCTACGCACTGGGTAAGGTAGAGCTAGGCAAGGGTCAGTTTTACGGAGGTGTAGGTCCTTACTTTGGAGTAGGCTTCTCTGCTAAGACAGATGATATCGAGTTCGGTATATTTAAGAAGGATCCGATAGATCTCTATGAGGAGTACAACGACAAGTCTGCTCTCCAGAGATGGGACGTAGGTATCGCTTGCCAGCTAGGCTATGAGTTTGCCAATGGTATCCAGATCAATGCTGGCTACAAGTATGGCTTCATCAACCAGGTGGACGATCTCAAGTCGACAGTCAACGATGTCGCCTCTAAGTTTGGCACCTCTCTCAAGGATGACTCCTACAAGGCTAATGCTAGTGTCTTTACTATAGGCATGGGGTATCGCTTCTAGTGTAAAGAAAGAAATAAGGACCCTATCTCCTTCGCCCTAAAGGGAGAGGGATATAGGGTTTGCTTTTTTTTTACTACCTTAGCATAGGGATACTCATAGCGGCAAGCCCCCTATATAGAGACAGCATATGACGAGACGCATCATAACGGGTCGTCTGAGACGGCGACAAGGCAAGAACTTCATATTGCTCAGCAATGAGCGCAAGAGCGTGCTACTAGCTACGCTGATCATCAGCTTCTTGCTGGCGTTTGTGATGCTGTCGTCATCGATCTACTACTACAGCTTGCTGGATACGGACCGAGACATTGATCTAGGAGCGATCCTTTCGCTGAATTCGATTGCCTCGCTACTGGTCAATATGGTCTTCTTCTATCTATTGCTCAGCATCCAGTCTTGGGCGATCAATAGATACGAGATACGTCAGTATCAGCTTTGGCTGATCTTGCTGGGTCTACTCGTCGGGGTGATCCTAATATCGCCTTATCTGTCTCAGCTACAGCGCTGGTGGTTTAGAGATCTCTTTAGCTATCATGCGTATGCTGCGATGCAGTATGTCAAGGACTTGGTGATCCTTGTGGTGACCTTCCTCTTTACTATGACCATCTACTTGATGAAGCAAAATCACCTAGCGGTGGTCGGTATGCAGGAGCTGGACTTTGAGAATCTGCAAAACAGGTACACGGCGCTTAAGAACCAGACGGATCCACACTTCCTCTTTAACTGTCTCAACACGCTCAACGGGCTGATAGGCCGCGACGATGAGCGCGCTAGAGCTTATGTGCAGGAGCTGGCGACAGTCTTCCGGCACACGATGCGAGACAAGGTGGTGGTGCGTCTGTCAGAGGAGCTAGAGTTTGTCCACTCTTATCTTTACCTGATGTGTATCCGCTACTTCGATGGTCTGCGTGTGGAGTGGGATGTGGACAAGCAGTATCTAGACTACTATGTCATACCATCGGGACTACAGATCCTAGTGGAGAATGCGATCAAGCACAATATAGCTAGTGCCAAGGTGCCACTGACTATCTACATCCGCACGATAGATAATCAGATCGTGGTGGATAATAAGATCCAGCTGCGTGAGGATAGTAAGTCGGGTAGCACGGGCGTCGGTCTGGACAATCTGATGGAGCAGTATCGCTTGCTCTTTGGCAAGGATATAGATATTGTCTCTAAGGATGGACACTTTACCGTCTCACTGCCTCTGATCCGAAGCTTAGAAGAAGTCGAACCCAAAGCCAAATCACTGATATGAGAGTAATAATCGTAGAGGATGAGTACTTTACCGCCTCCGGGCTGCAAGCACTCCTCACTGAGATAGACCCTGATATAGAGGTGCTGACCATACTGCAGAGTGTATCTGAGTGTGTCGAGTGGTTCGATAGTCATCCGGAGCCTGATCTGGCTTTTATGGACATTCACCTGGCAGATGGTCCCGTCTTCTCACTCTTTGAGCGGATTGAGGTCACCTGTCCGATCATCTTCACGACAGCTTATGAGGAGTATGCGCTGAAGGCGTTTGAGGTCAACAGTATCGACTACCTCCTCAAGCCAATCAAGGAGACGGATCTCCAGAGAGCGCTAGACAAGGTGAAGCGGTTTAGCCATACAGAGCAGAAGGTAGACAACCAAGCTCTAATGGCTAAGATGATGCAGGCGCTCAATGAGTCGCAGATGAGCTACAAGAGCCACTTCCTGATCCCGTGGAGAGACAAGCTGATCCCTATATCGGTGGACAAGATCGCCTATATACGCGCAGATAGTAAAGCTGCGATCGTGGTAACGATGGACAAGAAGGAGCACTTTGTCGACCTCTCATTAGAGAAGATGGCGCAGGAACTCAATCCTAAGCTCTTCTTCCGAGCCAATAGACAGTACATCGTGGCACATAGTGCGATACAGAGTATGTCGACGTGGTTCGGGGGCAAGCTGACGGTAACCCTTGCCATCGAGACCCCAGAGAAGATCGTAGTAAGCAAAGCGAAAAACAAAGAGTTTAAGGAGTGGTATCAGGGAGCTTATGATCCCGATATCTAGTGATGTCGTAACGAATAGACATTAACAGATCATGAGAAACAGATATAATAGGAGGAGTTTTCTTCTCCTAGGCACGGCTCTTGTCTTCACGATAGGGTGGAGTGCCGAGGCGTATGCCCAAGAGCAAGCGCAAGCGCCGATGTCATTAGAGCAGTGTAGAGACCTTGCTCTAGAGCACAACAAGCAGATACAGATGGCGCAGGCCGATGCCGTGGCCTCTGACTACTTAGTCCAGTCGGCCAAGACGAAGTATTTACCACGCATCGACTTCGCTGGGGCTTGGATCAATCCAGGAGATAGAGCCTTGCGCCCATTTGCGATCGACTTCAACATACCAGGCGTGACACCGCCAGGACTATCCATCCCGCTAGACTTCATCAGCGTAGCTCCTAAGGAGATCTATACGGGTGGCTTCACCTTACGTCAGCCGATATTTATGGGCGGTAAGATCGTCGAGGCTAATAAGATGGCGCGCTACACCTCCGACCTAGCACATGAGAAGGTCAAGATGAAGGAGGCCGACGTCCTAGCCACTGTCGATGAGGCATACTGGCGTGTCATCTCTGTACAGGAGAAGGTGCGCCTAGCTCAGACCTACAAGTCGCTCCTAGATCACCTCGTGCAGGACTTGGAGAATGTCTACGCCGAGGGTATGACAACTAGAAACGAAGTCCTAAAGGTGCAGGTCAAGCAAAACGAAGCGGAGCTCACACTCGTGAAGGCGCAAAACGGCCTCCAGCTCTCCAAGATGCTACTGGGTCAGATCATTGGCCTAGAGGCTGAGCAGATCGAGCTAGATAGTGAGATCATTAGTGAGGAGCAACTGAGCAGCCGATTCTTGGCACTCGAGAGTAACAATGCTGAGCGGGCTGAGATCGTCATGCTACGTAGCAAGCTCGCACTCACAGAGTCGGCGAGGCGGATGGTCAAGTCTCAGTTCCTCCCCAACGTCTTCCTTACCGCTGGGTACAACTGGGTAGAGCCAAACATCTACAAGGGTAGCCAAAACAATCTCGGCGGAGACTGGATGGTAGGCATCGGTGTACAGGTACCCATCCTCACGTGGGGAGATAGGATACACCAGGTACACATAGCCGACCAAGAGGTAGCCAAGGCGGAGCTCGAGCTACAAGATGCTCAGGAGATGATCACCCTGCAGGTACAGCAGAATAGATTTAAGTATGCCGAGGCGCTCAAGAAGATGGAGCTCTCGAAGCTCTCGAAGGAGCAGGCCGAGGAGAATCTTCGCATTACCAAAAACAACCTCCTAGAGGGGATGAATAACGTTCGAGACATCCTCGAGGCGCAGACTATGTGGGAGAAAGCCGCCTCCGAAGATATCGACGCCCGCGTAGAGGCTGCCGTGACACTCTCTGAGCTAGAGAAGACCACAGGTGCTCTCTATCAGTATGCGACCGAGCATACGAAGGCCCAAGAAGAGAAATAGATAGAAGAGTAGAACTAGAAAAATCACATCACAATATGCATACTAAAGAACTTAAGAGCTACTTGCTCCCAACGATATTGCTCCTGCTAACCTTAGGCACCACGACTGCCTGCAACAAGCAAGGAGATCAGGATCAAGAGTCCGAAACGGACAAAGTGGTCCCCGTAACCATCGCACAGGCTAAAGAGATGACCTTTACGCCTAGCATTCGCTTCTCAGGTACAGCCGAAGCCTCCAAGAGTGCCAATCTAGGCACTGCACTACCCGGTAAGGTAGAGCGCATACGCTACAGCAAGGGAAGCTTTGTCCCCAAGGGGACCGTCATCGTCGAGATGTCGGACGAGATGCTTCTACAAGCACAGGTTGAGAACGAAGCGATCAAGCGCGACTTCGACCGTGTCACACGTCTGAGAGAGAAGGAGAGCATCAGCCAGATGGACTACGACCATGTCAAGGCTAAGTACGACGCCTCTGTCGCTAAAGTCTCGATGCTCAAGAAGAATACCTCCATCACGGCACCCTTTAGCGGAGTCATCACGGAGATTATGATCAACGAGGGTGAGACCTACGCTTTCACCCCCAGCCTCAGCAGTGATCTCAAGCTCGAGAGCGGGATCATCGAGCTACGTCAGATCAATCCGCTCAAAGCAACCATCGAGGTCAATGAGAAGGATCTGAGCTATATCGATAAGGGGCAGCAAGCCACGATCATCTTCGATGCTTATCCCGAAGAACCCGCTACGGGCAAGATCTCTTACATCTCTCCCGTCCTCTCATCGATGACACGCACCGCCTCTGTAGAGGTCAATATCCCCAACAGCAACAACCGGCTCAAGCCTGGTATGTACTGCAATGTCTCTATTGCGCTACCCGACCGCGAGGGACTATTCGTACCCCTCAATGCGATCTATCGTCTAGCAGGTACGGCTGAGGAGTATGTCTTCAAGCTCAACGAAGATGGGACGACCGTGAGCCGCATCGCCGTAAAGCGTGGCGAGATCAAGGACGGCTGGGTCTACATAGACGGCAATGATATCAAGAGCGGTGACACCATCATAGTAGATGGTAAGAACAAGCTCAGCGATGGCTCTAAGGTGAACGTTGTGAAGAAGTAAGCCTATGAAACTTCCTGAATTTGGTGTAAAACGACCCATTGCGGCGGCGATGATCTTCGTCGCCATACTGGTCATCGGTGTCTTCTCGCTGACGAAGCTACCGCTAGACTTGATGCCGAATATGGAGTTCCCCTCCCTGACGGTCATCACGGTCTACCCTGGAGCCTCAGCGATAGAGGTCGAAGAGCAGGTCTCCAAGCCTTTGGAGGCGGTGCTCTCCTCGGCGGAGAACCTCGTCGAGATCAAGTCTATCTCTAAGGAGAACGTATCCTTCATACAGCTCCGATACGAGTGGGAGGAGGATATTACGGCTGCGGCAAACAATGCTCGAGACCTCCTCGAGCTGGTCAAGTCCCGTATGCCATCGCAAGCTTATACGCCGATCATCTACAAGATCAACTCCACCATGATGCCTATCCTCGGCTACGCAGTCAATGCAGACGAGAACTACAATGGTCTAGAGGATATCGTAGAGGATCAGATCGCCTCAGCTCTGAGGAAGGTCGACGGCGTCGGTACGGTCATTTATCTAGGACAGCCTGAGCGTGAGATACGTGTCGAGATAGACCCTACGAGGATGCAGGCCTATGGTATGTCGGTGGCGCAGCTGTCGATGATGCTCAAGGCAAACAACGTCAACGTCCCCTCGGGCTTTGTCACAGAGGGTGCCTACGACTTCTCCGTGCGTATGCCTGGCAAGTACAAGCGTGTCGAGGAGCTGGAGAATACCGTCATCAAGGCGGTCAATGGTAAGGTAGTACGTATCAAAGATGTCGCTACCGTACGAGATACCTTTAAGGAGACCGATGCCTCTGCCTCTAACCATATAGGCAAGGGTATTGCCCTGCTCGTACAGAAGCAGTCTGGAGCCAATACGGTCGATGTGGTCGACGCAGTACGTGCTGAGATCACTGAGATACAGAAGGATCTACCCACAGATGTACAGATCTTTGAGGTGATAGGATCGGATGAGCTAGTTACCTCATCGATCAACAATCTGAGCTCGTCGATCTGGTATGCTCTGCTCTTCGTGACCCTAGTCGTCTTGCTCTTCCTACGAGAGTGGAAGTCCAGTCTCATCGTCTTCCTGACGATGCCTGTGTCGCTTATCTCGGCCTTTATTGTTATGGGGCTGCTCGGCTACACGATCAACATCTTCTCACTCGTGGCACTCGTGATCGCTATCGGTATGGTGGTGGACAACGCCATCGTCGTACTCGAAAACATCACACAGCACATCGAGCGAGGCGCTATGCCCAAGCAAGCTGCTATGTTTGGAGCTTCGGAGATGGGACTAGCCATTGCTGCCTCGACGCTGACCACAATCGTCGTCTTCCTCCCGCTCGTCTTCATGGGCGGTATCGTCGGTGTGATGTTTAAGCAGCTAGCCGTCCTGACGGTGACCTGTATGATCACCTCCCTCTTTACCGCACTAGCACTGACGCCGATGCTCTCGAGCGTCTTGCTCAAGCCCGCACCTCGCAATGGCGAAGGCAAGAAGCACGGCAAGCTCTACAACTGGAGCGAGCGTATGTTCCAAAGCATCGAGCGTGTCTACCGCAACTTCCTCGGGTGGGCAGTCTTTCACAAAGGCGTCACCCTCGTGTCAGCGCTCGTGATCTTTGCCATAGTACTTCTCTTAGGTAAGGCGGTCGGTACGGACTACATCCCCGACATCGATGCGGGCTCTATCTCTGTCCAGTTTGAGACTGAGCAGGGTACCTCCCATGCACTCACAGAGCAGGTAGGTAATCAGATCGTAGAGCTACTGCAGGAGCAAGTGCCTGAGATCACGGAGGGCGGTATAGCCAGCATCTCGGGACAGACGGAAGATGGTGCCCTCACGGCCGTCGGCTTTAAGGAGGGTAAGAATATCGGTACGATCTTCTGCCACCTCAAGCCCGTCGATGAGCGTAAGCGTAGCAGTCAGCAGATAGCAGACGATATACGTCCGCTGATTGAGGCGATCCCTGAGATTGAGAAGGTGACCGTATCTGGTGGTAGTGCTATGGCGACAGCCCTGACCGGTAATAGAGCACCGATAGAGTTTGTCGTCTATGGCAAGAACCTAGACGAGATGAATGAGATCGCCTTTGAGATCGAGCGCAAGGCGAAGGAGCATCCTGAGTTTACCAATGTCGAGGCGCTTGTCTCGGCAGGCAATCGTGAGGTACACATCCTCGTGGACAAGGACAAAGCCTCTCAGATGGCTCTCAATCCTGGCGTGATCGGCTTGCAGGTACGTGAGAACCTCTATGGAGCTAAGGCGGGTGCCTATACCGAGGATGGTACCGACTACGATATACGCATACAGTATGCACCAGACTATCGTAACTCGATCAGCAAGCTGCGCGAGATGCAGGTGACCAACCTCCTGGGACAGCAGGTGCCACTCATTGCCGTGGCTGATATTCAGGAGAAGGAGGGTCCCGTACAGATCGAGCGACTCACCCAGCAGCGCTATGTCAAGGTCACAAGCAACCTCAACGGCGTCTCGCTCGGTGATGGAGCTAAGATTGCCGAGCAGATCATCGACGACCTCGAGACACCACAAGGAGTGACCGTCTCACTAGGTGGTCAGGTGGAGGATCAGGGAGATACCTTCTCTTCGCTTAGACTCATCTTTTTGATCGGTCTGCTCCTAGTCTTTATGGTGATGGCTGCTCAGTTTGAGTCACTGCTCGATCCCTTTATCATCCTCTTTGCGATACCCTTCACCCTCGTAGGCGTTATCTTAGCCTTCCTCATTACCGGTACCACGCTCAGTGTCGTGACCTTCATCGGTCTCATCATGCTAGTCGGTATCGTGGTGAACAATGGTATCGTCCTCGTGGACTACAGCAATATGCTCGTACGCCGTGGCTATACGATACGAGATGCGGTGATGGAGTCCGGTCGCTCACGCTTGCGCCCTGTCTTGATGACCTCTATGACCACCATACTCGGTATGCTACCTATGGCACTCAGTAGAGGTATGGGCAAGGAGCTCTACGCACCGCTAGGCATCACCATCATCGGAGGTCTCCTGATCTCTATGCTCGTGACGCTCATCTTGGTGCCCACAGCCTATGCCGCTGTACACCAGCGCAAGCTCAATAGAGAGCGCAAAGTAACTAGATTGAGGAAACATATTGAGAATAACTAAGTATGAGATTTATATATATCACCTGCAATGTCAGTATGCAGGAGCAGATGGAGTCGCTCCTGCGGGAGCTGGAGATAAGCGTCTACCAGGTCATCCCGAAGGCACTCGCTGAGAGCAACTTCGACATCCCGCACAAGGACACCGCCGTATGGCCAGGCTTCAACACATGCCTGCTGGTGCAGGAGGCAGACCCCGCCAAGAGTGATGCCCTCCTAGCACGTATCCGCGAGATGAATGCTCAGGCATACAACAACAGCGAGCTCGTCGCTGCATACCTTTGGTCTGTCGATGACCACGTAGCGCCCGAGCCCATCACGCCCGTGCAGGAGCGTGACCCATTAAGTGGAGCGTAAGGCTACATTTAGTATGTGATTGGAGAGGATGCGTCAGAGTCGTTTGTACTCTGGCGCATTCTTGTGTTTATACCTCTGGAGACTGTTGTAAAAGTCAACAGTCTCACAATCTTGCTTGCAAGATTGTCTTGACTTTGCAGAAAGGATGAAGCGCAAGGCGCTGAGGGTGAGGTCTGAAGGGAGCATACCTCCGTATGTGACCGAAGCCGAATCCCGAAAGCAACACCGCGATTCGCCTTTATGCAACAGTCTCCTCTGAGCAGTGCGCTTCAATAGTCCCTAGACAAAAGCAATCCGCTCATACCTACAACGGGCTACTCGGGAGGCTTTTAGGATTAGGGGTAGAGCTTTAGTTCTCTCCAGTAAAAATCTCGGAGGTTTCACCCGTTGCCGAGGAGACATCCTTCATCTGGAGCGTTAGACCGACTGTCTTGAAGAGGATTTTGAGGTCTAGTGCCAAGGAGAGGTGACGTACATACCATACGTCATACTTAAAGCGATGCTGGTAACTCAGCTTGTTGCGACCATTAATCTGCGCTAAGCCTGTGATGCCAGGGCGTACCTCATAGCGCACGCGCTGTGCTGGTGAGATCTCTATTGCGTTGCCCTCGATAGAGACACTGATGATCTCCACCTTCTTGCGCTCCGTAGGGATCTGTCGGTAAGTAGCTAGGAAGGGGCGAGGACCCACGAGACTCATATCACCTCGTAGCACATTCCACAGCTGTGGAAGTTCGTCGATAGAAGTCTTGCGGATGAAGCGCCCCATAGCTGTCAGTCGCTTCGCATCGGGGAGCAGATTGCCCGCAGCATCACGCTCATCGGTCATCGACTTGAACTTGTACATATTAAAGAGTCGCTCACCTCGTCCAGGACGTGCTTGGGAAAAGAAAATCCCCGCCCCCTTATTGGCAAAGGACATCACCACAATCACCACGAGAAGCAGTGGAGACAGGATGATGAGTCCCAGTAGGGAGCAGATGATATCTAGAAGTCGCTTGATATAGTTACGATACATACTAGTCTATGCTACAGGGGGAAGTATGTGAGCAATCAAGCCGAAGAGCCAAGGTGCGTGGTGTGCTATGCAGATGAGCGGAGCACCCTTACGACCCGCATAACGCATAAGGAGCTTGTGGTCTCCCGACTGCTCCATACGCCGCGTGTACGCTTTGAGTTCGGAAACCTTGCCATAGCGAGCGACCATGCGTAGACCTGCTCGGTAGAAGCTAGAGGCTAGTGTCAGATAGAACGAGCGCAAGTCCTCCAGCTCCTTTGCACAATTTAGCAATCTGAAGGAACCCTCTAGGCGAGAGATGCCCCGAAGGTGAAGCGTGTCAGGATTGTGAATGGTAGAGTCTGCTCGCTGATAGTAGTAATAGGCTACGATAGGGACAAGTAGCACCCGCTCGGCAAAGGCTGTGTAGTGCCAGTAGAAGAGCGCATCCTCATGGAGCAACCCCTCCATAAAGCGTGCCTGATGCTCCTCTAGCATAGAGCGCCGCCATAGAAAGGGACAGACACTGCCCGACAAGTTGTGCTGTGTCAAGAGAGCTCTCCCGTCGGTACACTGGAGTTGATCAAAGTCATGTGCCGAGCTGTCCAACCACTCAGAGGGGACCTCTTCCTCTTCGCTGCGATTGCGTACGCCAAAGCAGAGTATATCGTACGACTCCTCCGCAACGAGCGAGAGAAGGTAATCAGCGGCAACACTATCGACCCAGTCGTCGGCATCGACAAACCATACGTAAGCTCCCTGAGCCACCTCCAAGCCTTTATTGCGAGCTGCGGACTGCCCTTGGTTGGTCTGGGTGATGACCCTGATGGTCTGCTCTGGGTGCTGCGCTTGGTAGTCGGCCAATACCTCCAGTGTCTCATCTTGACTCCCATCGTTGATCACGATAATCTCCAGCGCTGTCGTAGCATCAGGGATCGTGACGAGGGAGTCTAAGCAACGAACAATCGTCTTCGCACCATTATATACAGGTATGATGACAGAGAGAGGTAGTTCTACACTCATAGCTTCGCATCCTTAGGAATATAGCGCGCATTGACCTCTTTGCGCTCAGCATCGCACCACCAGCCCCACTTGTTGAAGTACTTGATCATCGAGGAGATGTGGTGACATAGGAGCTTAGCATCGTGATAAGAGCCTCGGCTGTGGACATGTGTGATCTTAGCCTCGGGGTGGCAGATCGTCTTAGAGATCTGCCCGATGCGTCTAGAGAGATCGATATCCTCGACATACATAAAGAAGCGCTCGTCGAAGCCCCCCACACGCTCCAATATTGCCATACGTGTAAACATAAAGCAACCTGACAGATAGGGCACCTCTACTGGCTCGCTGTAGTCTAGCCAATGCATCTCGTAGCGCCTATTGATCTTGTCGCGTACCCACTGACTGCAAGAGAAGCGACGCAAGAGCACATCCCACGGTCTAGGCAAGAGCTTGCAGAGCTGCTGCGGACGGCCATCGGGGTAGGAGACAAAAGGCGATACGAGTCCTACCTCCTCGTGTGCCTCCATATAGGAAGTCAAGGTGTCTAGTACTGTCTCGCCAAAGCGCACGTCGGGATTGATGATCACATGGTATCGTGCTCCCTGATCGTGGGCTAGGCGTATGGCTATGTTGTGAGCCTTGCCAAAGCCTAGGTTGCTCGGCTGATGCTCATAGTAGATACGTCCCTTGCCTATGGGCAGGTCTGCTAGGAAGCGTAGCGCATCTGTGGGCGAATTGTCAATCAAGTAGAGATGCTTGTCGGTCTCCACCTGAGGCTGAGAGGGCATTCGAAAGAAGTCCTCAATAATCTGCTCCACAAAGAAGGCATTGCTCTTGTAGAGTACTATAGAGCCAGTTGTTAGCACCTAATTATTATCTACGCTAGTTATGAGTTATCCAAGATACTTACGCAGGAGTTGCTGGTAGATGCGGTGGTACTGTAGTGCCATACGCTGACGGCCATACAGACGACCCATCTCCAGAGCCTCTTGTCTATCAAACGCTACAGAGGGTGCTTTTAGTATACAATCGGCACATTGAGATGCATTCCCTAAGTCAAATCGTAGAGCAGCCATCTGTGGTACAGATTCCAAAATCTCGCCAAAGATAGGCAAATTCGAGTGAATAGCTACGCAGCCCGATGCGGCGCCCTCTATGACATTGAGCGGTAAGCCCTCAGCATGACTGGCCGTGATTAGGGCATCTGAAGCGCCTAGATAGTCCGCTACACGATCGGTAAAGCCGACAAACTGCACCTGCTCACCCAGAGGCTTCGCTAGCTGCTTACAGCGTCTCTCTAGAGGGCCCTTGCCGAGGATCAAGAGGCGTAAGTCACTCGGTAGCTGGTGCCGTCTCTTTAGTCGGCGCAAGGCGCGTAGGATGAGCTCAGGATCCTTGCGCTTGATGAGTGACCCGCAATAGGTGATGATATATCCCTGCTCGGGAAGATCTAGCTGGCGACGTAGCTCCATCTGCTCGGAGGGACTGGCGGGAGGCATAAAGAGTGCATTGTCTATCCCATTGGGAGCGACGTAGACATTGACCTTAGTGGGGAGCGACTTGCGGTAGTAGTCACGACAGACGTGCGAGACGCAGACCACCTCACGGTGACGAGACAAGACGCGCATCAGACGACGACACATATAGCTACCGAGCAAGCGTCCCTTGCCGTAGGTGAAGTCTAGCTTAGCGATGTTGTGCTGGGTCGTCAGCAGTATATAGCGATGAGTCAGATTACTGGTGACGATGTCTGGCTGGTAGGTGTGACTATGCACCAGTGTGATGTCGTAGTGCTGTAGGCACTCGTCGAGTAGCCTTGCCGCAGATCGGGGGAATAGCTCCAGTTGCCCTCGTGTGAAGCCCAGCTCGATGATCTCGCACCCCAGCGCTTGCAGTTCGTCAGCCATCGCCTCGCCTTGAGGCTCTAGTGAGCAGAGCTGTATGATGTAAGGCTTGTAGTAGCCCTCAGGTAGTCCTGCGACGATGTCTCGCACCACAAAGAGAGGTCCTTGCGGGCGGATCTGATTCACCACAAAGGCAATCGCTCTAGGCGATGTAGACTCATTGGTTACCATAGCGTAGGGGTGTAGATGTATTCGTCATAGATCCATCGGTAGGTATGGAGGGCGCTGCCAGGATCCATCACATTGTTGACCGTGAAAATGAAGTAAAGGATCATCACGCCAGCAATAGCCAGCTGATACCACCGATCCTTTACCGATAGAAGGAGGTTAGGCAATGCCACGCAAATCATGATGCCCGGGTTGTACATAAAGCGCATAGCCACGCTTGACGAGAGAGTACAGTTGTAGATCATGCTGCTGAAGGCGATGAGCAGGATAGCTAGACAAGTCGCCCTGTTGCGCTCCTTATCTAGGAAGAGCGACCCGATGAGTAGGAGGACAGCCATTCCGTTTTGGGTCAATATGTTGACCCAGCCTTGATGAGTGTCTAGCCCCTCTGTGGATATGTAGAAAGCGTAGCGCTCGGGTAGTATTGGCTCTAGCACATTTCCGACCAACTTAAAGAGCGGGTTGCCCACAGCGAGCGTTACCACGAGCAGTGCTGTCAGCACCCGCCAGTCCCACCGTATAGACATCAGTGGCAAGAGGACAAACCATATCACCGAGGAACTGTGTACCAGACAGGAGAGAGCCACCCACAGGAAGAAGCGCCAGTAGCGCCGCTCCACATAGTGATGAAAGGCTGCAAAGGTGATCATCAGAGCAAGGCACTGTCGCACCCCGTTGAGCGTCTCTAGATAGCCTGTATTAAAGAGGACAAAGAAGAGGATCCCTAGCGGATAGGAGATGGAGAGTCGCCGTATGCCCTGAAAGAATAGAGCGATCGTGACGGCTGAGGTGAGTATCATGAAGGATCGAAAGCTCAGCCCTATGGCGCGCATTCCAAGTATTAAGCCCCGCCACAACGGCTCAAAAGCCTGAAAGGACTCAGACGAGATCCAGTTGTACCCATTCTCATACACCTCGTAGTCCTGTCCCAGTCCGACACGCAGACCAGCGAAGCCAACCAGTAGCGTAAAGGTAAAGAGCTGGTATAGCCCCTCAAAGCGCTGGTCTCTGTAGTACAGCGCCGTGAAGAGGAGCAGCAAGCTCAGGAAGATGACGTAGGGGATCACAGACCTATGTACTCTTTGATACGACCTTGGTGATACTTCGTGCGCTTGTTGTGAGGCATCGCAAAGACTCCCATATCCCACAGCTCTCGCAGTAGTGGCACAAGCGTCTCACGGCTTGTCTCGTCTTGTACCTTATAGAGTTGCTTGGAGATGCGGTCGCACACGACCGCCCAGAGACACTGCCGCTCCCAGCACATTCTCTGCTCTTCAGATGCCGTCGTGGCATACTGCGGGAAGGTGTGGCGGATGCCTGCGATCCAGTGAGTCATCCTGTGGCACTCTGTCGAGGCACTCGTGATGGACTCCTTATTATAGTAGTAATAGTAGAGCGGTAGTTGCGTGATGGTGACACGTGGGGAGCGGAGCATTAGGTTGCTCCACCAGGGGAAGTCCTCAAACTTCAGCCCCTCTACAAAAGGAGTCTCTACCGCTAGCTCCCGACGCACTAGATGGCGCCAAGCGTAGAAGTAGCGGATAGGATCCGTGACCCCATCGAGCCAGCGATGATTCGTCGCGTGTCTTGTCACCTCCGTCGTGCAGACCGTATGCACCTTGCTTAGATCGTAGCGATGAGACATACTCCAGGGTACCACATCGTCATAAGACTGCCCCAACTTAGCACGCAGGAGCAGCCGACGCTTGTAGATTATATCTGGCACCCATGATACGATGTCAGACCGATCACGCTCCGCTAGAGCCACCGCCAGTTCGAAGGTCTGTGGGTGGATGAAGTCGTCCGAGTCCACATAGTTGACATACTTGCCTCGTGCCCAAGCTGTCCCAGCATTGCGCGCAGAGGAGAGGCCTCCGTTTTCCTTTGTTAGGATACGGAAGCGACTATCCCGCTCGGCATACTCTGCGAGGATGCTGGCCGACCCGTCAGGGCTGCCGTCATCGACACAGATCGCCTCCCAGTCAGACATCGTCTGCCCCAGTATGCTGTCTAGACAGCGACGGAGGTACTGCTCGACATTGTAGACTGGTACGATGACCGACACTTTAGGTGTGTGAGTTACTGCGGGTTCTTGTGGTAAAGACATCTCGTGGTGAATAAAGGAGGTGAGCAACATGTTCTTAACCGCAAAGATACGAAATTAGAGGTTAGAGATTAGAAGTTAGAGGTTAGAGTTCTGATTCGCTCTGATTACTCTGATTCACTCCGATTCACTCCGATGGCTCTGATTCACTCCGATTTTCTCCGATGGCTCTGATTCTCTTCGATTCATCTTCTACGTAGCGATTCTCAAATCTCCACGTAAAAAAAGAAAATTCTCCACGTGGAGACGAAATAAAACTTCGGAAGAATCAAATGAAACTTCGGAAGAATCAAAACGCCTCCACGTGGAGAATGTTTTTTCTCTCCGTGGATATTTCCGATTTCCCACGTGGGGAAGCACGATTTTATGGACAAGTCTCACGTGTAACCCGCAGTAGGGACGCTGCTCGTCAGTTGTTGAGCATCCGCTTGAGGGCGTCTAGCTCCTTGAGGGCGTCTAGGGGCGTGAGGTTGTCGATGTCTAGCTCGTTGATCTTGGTGCGGACAGCCGTGAGGACTGGGTCGTCTAGCTGGAAGATAGACATTTGCACGCCACCGCTTTGGGAAGTGCTAGGGGAGGCGGAGTCGGAGGCTTGGTCGCTCTCGGTGCGGTAAGCCTCTAGGTGCTGGAGCACTTCGCCAGCTCGCGCCACGATCCAGGTGGGCATACCGGCCAACTTCGCCACCTGTATACCGAAGCTGTGCGCTGAGCCGCCTGGGACCAGCTTGCGGAGGAAGAGCATCTCGCCATCGATCTCACGTGCCGAGACGTTGTAGCACTGCACCCGCTCGAGGTGGTCGGCTAGTTCGTTGAGCTCGTGGTAGTGCGTGGCGAAGAGCGTCTTGGCACGTCCCTGCGTCGTGCTGTGCAGGTACTCGACGATAGCCCACGCTATGGAGACCCCATCGAAAGTACTGGTACCACGCCCCAGCTCGTCAAAGAGGATCAAGCTGCGAGGGGTCAAGTTGTTGAGGATGCTGGCAGCCTCCTGCATCTCAACCATAAAGGTGGACTCGCCCACAGCGATATTGTCCGAAGCGCCCACACGGGTGTAGACCGAGTCGACGATGCCGATGGTGGCTGAGGTGGCGGGGACGAAGCTTCCCATCTGCGCCATAATCACGATGAGCGCCGTCTGGCGAAGGAGGGCACTCTTACCGCTCATATTAGGGCCGGTGATAATCATAATCTGACAGTCGATGGGGGAGAGCTGCACATCGTTGGGGATGTAAGGTTGCCCCGCTGGGAGGGTTCGCTCGATGACTGGGTGGCGACCGTCAACGATCTCTAGGTCGTACCCATCGTTGAGCGTGGGGCGACAGTAGTCATACGCCTCGGCAACAGCAGCTAGCGAGGCGAGGACGTCGAGCTGCGCTAAGATCTGAGCATCTTGTAGGAGTTGGTTGGCAAACTGCTGGAGCGTCTCGATGAGCTTCGCAAAGAGCTCTTGCTCCAAGGCTAGGATACGATCTTCGGCTCCGAGGATCTTCTCTTCGTACTCCTTTAGTTCTTGGGTAATGTAGCGCTCGGCACTGACGAGCGTTTGCTTGCGAATCCACTCTTCGGGTACTTGCTTTTTGTAAGTGTTGCGCACCTCGAGGTAGTAGCCGAAGACATTGTTAAAGCCTATCTTGAGACTGGCGATGCCGGTGTGCTCCGTCTCACGGGCGAGGAGGTCGTCGAGATATTGCTTGCCCGACTTGAGCAAGCGTCGTAGCTGGTCTAGCTCTTCGCAAAAGCCCTCAGCGATCGTCTCCCCCTTGCCGATCTGCTGTGGTGCCTCGGGGTTGAGCTGGAAGGAGATCTGCTGGCACAGCTGCGTGCAGGGATCGAGTAGCGAGCAGAGTGCCGTGAGGGTCTCCTCGCCTTCATCTAGAGCGAGCTGGCGTATGGGTGCGATGAGTGCGATGGAGAGTCCGAGACGCACCACTTCGCGAGGGGTGATGCGCCCCATGGCGACACGCCCCACGAGGCGCTGCAGGTCGCCTATCTCCTTCATCTGGTCGGTGAGCTGGGTGCGCAGCTGCGGATTGTCCACAAGGTTTGCGACGATGCTCTGACGCTGTTGGATCGCTTGGAGTTCTTTAAGCGGGAAGGCTATCCACTGATCCAGTAGACGAGCACCCATCGGGGTGACCGTTTGGTCAAGGATCTGGCGGAGCGTGGTACCACCCGCATTCATCGGAGTGGTGAGCTCCAGACTGTGTGCCGTAAAGCCGTCGATGCGGACATGTCGCTGCTCGTCAATCCGTACGATGCGGGTGATGTGCCCGATCTCGGTGTGCTTCGTCATGTCGAGGTAGTGCAGTACGGCACCCGCAGCGGTGATCGCTAGCGGGAGGGTGTCGATGCCGAAGCCCTTGAGCGAGAGCGTGCCGAAGTGCTGCAGGAGACGCTCCCGGTTGTTACTCTCGGAGAAGATCCAGTCGTCGTAGTCCGAGAGATGTCCCTCGGGCTGGAGGAGTCGCTGCAGGTGGTCACGATGCTTGCGCTCGATGAGGATTTCCTTGGGGTTGTAGCCCGAGGTGAGCTTGGCGAGTACCTGATCGGTGCACTCCGTGGCGTAAAACTCTCCCGTCGAGAGGTCAAGCAGTGCTAGGCCGTAGCGGTTCTCCCCTTTAGCTTCGGGGTAGACGGCTGCGAGGAAGTTGTTTTGCTTGCTCTGGAGGACATTGTCCGTGGTGACCACACCGGGGGTAACGATCTCGGTGATACCCCGCTTGACCAACTTATTGGTCAGCTTCGGGTCTTCGAGCTGATCGCAGATAGCCACCCGCTTGCCCGCCCGCACCAGCTTAGGCAGGTAAGTGTCGAGCGCATGGTGGGGAAAGCCAGCCAGCTCGACATGCTGCGCTGCTCCGTTGGCACGCTTGGTGAGCGTGATGCCGAGGATCTTAGACGCCTCGATGGCATCATCGGAGAAGGTCTCGTAGAAGTCGCCCACACGAAAGAGCAAGATAGCATCGGGATGCTTCTTCTTGAACTGCATGTACTGCCGCATCATCGGGGTCTCAGCGATCTCTTTCTTAGCCACGGGATAAATAGTCTATTAGGTCGTTATAGCCCCAAAAGTACCAAAAAAAAGCATACCCCTCAATTCCGCAAATCTCACGAGTCGGTTGTGTCAAAGGTTATAGTCTCGTCATTTTAACGGGGACGGACGCCCTCCCACTAGATACTATCCGAGCGTCCCTACATTATCCGTCACGAGCCGTGTGTCCGTATGGATCGTTACACGTGAGATTTGCGGCAGTGGGGGCTAGAGGAGTCCCTCTTGGCGAAGGCGGTCACGCACTTCGCTGGCGGAGGTGTAGCGCTCGATCTGCTCGATGAGCTGGCGCAGCTCGACAAGTTCGTCGCGCACCGCTTTGAGCTGAGCGATCGCCTCGGCACGCTGCTCCGCCTCTTGGGGATTGTGTCGGAGGGTTGCTTTGGCACCATCGATCGTCAGGTTGGACTCTCGTAGCAGGTGACGGATCAACTGCAATTCGCGCAGATTATCCTGCGAGTACTTGAGTCGTCCTGTGCTACTGCGACGCACCTGCACGGCAAAGGTGTCGACCCAGTAGCGCACCGTCGACTGCGCCTCCTCGAGCATGTCGGCCACCTCTCGGTGAGAGTAGTAGAGCTTTTTGCTGTCCATAGGGTCTTACGCTTTGCGGGGTGTGAGCTTCTCCTTTAATCCTTGAAGACTGATTGTCTATGAAATGACAAGTAGGCTTTTCGATGTTCATCCATAGGAAGCATCTGTATAAACTGTCCCTCTTGTAGTCCCAATTGCTTGCAAGTACGATTGGATAGGTAATCTGATATGTGAAGACACCGATCCTCTGTGAAAGTGATAAATCCCTGATCAAACAAACGATCATAAGTGGGGGTAAGCATATATCCATTGTAAGGGTCTATCTTCTCCTTTTCATTGGATACAGCCCAAGGCTTGATATGGCTGGCTATAAGGAGCCGGTCATCAGTAACCATAGTAAAAGGGCAGAAGGGACATTGTTCTAGTAACCGCTCTCGGTATTTCTGCTGTCCGTCACGTCCTCTTCTCGCTACTTGAACATCAGTCTTAAGTGGGATTGTGTCACCCCCTTGTCCTTGCCTACCCTTGCCATATGAAAAAACAAGCGAAAGAGATTTCATCTGCTCTATAGCATCGAAATCAACGAATAGTTTCCAATAGAAAAGTTCTTCGCCATCTGCTTTAATTAGCTTTTTGACTAATATGAAGCTGACCAAGGGAAGGGCTAGCTCTCGGATCAGCTTATATCCCCAATCGCTAGAATTGACATAGCCACGATTCCCTCTTATTTGAACTTGGTCTGATACAGTAAAAAGGATAATCTCTTCTGGTATCTGCTGCACTTTGTTCATACGTTCTTGCCACAAGCGAGGGAACTCTCCACCTCCTCGATAGTCTTGAGATGGTCTTAGGTACTCCTTTTTCAGCGTGTTAAGATAAGTAATGAGATCCTGCTTGAGCATAAAGCAAGGAGCTTCAAACCCTTCTCCGCCATAGAAGTCTCTCATAACGTCTTTTGAGGATATGTACAGTTTTGCCTCTCCGTGACTTTCTTGGGCTTTGTCTAAGGTCGTGCGAATTTTGTTGTCTCTAACCACAAAGCTGTCAGGTACGGACAAGTTCTTGGGAAAGACAGCTTCAAGCTCAAACTCCGTTCCTCCGATTAGTTTCATTCTACTCCGTATTTTGTAATATCCAATTGCTTGAGCAGAGCGATAAGGACATCCACAACAATCGAATTTCCCGCTTGCTGATAAGTTGCAGTATCGGACACGACGATTTTGAAGGAGTCCTTAAATCCCATTAGTCGCAAGCATTCTCTAGGGGTTAACTTTCTGATTCGCCCCGTGTGAGTTACGTAGTTATCCACTCCTGCACGGTGCATCTTGTGCATAGTATGCAGCAAAGGTCGCGCTACATCAAGATCGGTCTCAATTCTTGTCTTGAAATTCTTTGTTCCAGGACAAAGTACATAGTTCTTTAGCTTTTCGGAGAGGTAATACTTTTCCTCAACAGTAGAGACATTGAAAATAAACTCATCATAGTCTTCCTGCGAACATTCGTCTAACGATATAGGGTGATAGACGAAGTCTCCATGCCAGTTAAACTCTTGATTTCGCTTTTGGCATAAAGCAATATCTCCATTGATTTGCGTATATCGCTTGTCTCGATTCTTTCGGCTAGTAACGAACTTAATTCCCTTTTCTTTTAGAAAGTACTTTGAGTCAATCGTGTCCTCTAGAAAGTCATACATCTTGCTCTCTAAAGGTATAGGTGCTGGAAAAGAAAAGGGTGTAGGGCTATGAAATCCGATGCAAAAGATCCGCTCCCGATGCTGTGGAATGCCATAATCCTTACTGTTGAGTACTTGAAAGTGTACTTGATAGCCTAGATCAGAGAAAATGGAATGCATTACGCCCCATGTTCTGCCCTTGTCATGGCTTAATAATCCTTTTACGTTTTCGAAGATGAAAATTTTGGGCTCCGTCTCTTTGATGACTCGTGCGAATTCATAAAAAAGCGTCCCTCTCGCATCTTCGAACCCGAGTCGCTTACCGACCATAGAAAAAGCTTGGCAGGGAGCTCCTCCCACGAGTAAATCAACCTGTCCGTGATATTTACGAGCATCAAAAAGCTGAGCATCATCAAACCAATCTTTTTCGTCTATCTCGTAGTTTGCGAAATAGCTCTTTTTGCAGTTGGCATCAATATCTCCAGCGAAGACAATACGATGCTTAAGCCTTAATCTTTGCAGAGCATGCTCAACAGCACCAATTCCACTGAACATGGTTCCTAGTCGTATAGTGCGTTCAGGGTGAGAAAAAGATAACTCTTGCCAAGAGTTTTCCTTAGCAACATCACTAATCTCTGCTGTAGGAAAGAGGTGTAGTTGGTCAATTTTTTGTTGTACAACTCTCTTTACATGAGATCTGCAGGTACTCTCTTCAGAGATATGTCGTTGAACTGATTCCATAAGGCAAAGATAAGTATTTCACTTGAATCCCTTTAGAGGAGTAAGGTCATAATAGTAGCCTGCGCCTCGGCCACCTCTCGGTGAGAGTAGTAGAGCTTTTTGCTGTCCATAGGGTCTTACGCTTTGCGGGGTGTGAGCTTCTCCTTGAGGTAGTGACCCGTGATCGAGTCGGGACAGGCGGCCACCTCTTCGGGTGTGCCAGCCACCACGAGCTGTCCACCCTTGTCGCCCCCATCGGGCCCTAGGTCGATGATGTAGTCGGCACTCTTGATCACCTCCATATTGTGCTCGATGATCAGCACCGAGTGCCCCTGGTCGATCAAGTCACGGAAAGCGGCGAGGAGTGTAGATATGTCGTGAAAGTGTAGTCCTGTGGTCGGCTCATCGAAGACGAAGAGCGTGTGCGGCTCGTGATCACGACCCAGGTAGTAGGCAAGCTTGAGGCGCTGGTTCTCACCGCCCGAGAGCGTCGAGCTGTTTTGCCCTAGCTGCAGGTAACCTAGGCCGACACGTTGCAACCCCTCAAGGAGACGAATGATCGAAGTGGTTTGGTCGGCTGGGTACTTGGTAAAGAACTCTATCGCTTGATCCACGGTCATCTCCAGCAGGTCGTAAATGTTGACTCCGTGGTAGGTCACCTCGAGGATATTCTTCTGAAAGCGTTTCCCCTCGCAAGCATCGCAGACCAAGGTGATGTCCGTCATAAACTGCATCGGCACCTCGACGACACCATCGCCCTTGCACACTTCGCAGCGTCCGCCCTCCTTATTAAAAGAGAAGAAGTAAGGTTTGTAGCCCATCTGCTTTGCCAAAGGCTGCTCAGCGTACAATTCGCGGATCGGCGTAAACGCATCTATGTAGGTGACCGGATTGGAGCGCGAACTGCGTCCCACGCTGTTTTGGTCCACGTAGAGGACCTGCTCCACAAGGTCAACGTCGCCCGTCAGCATACGGCTCTGCGTCTCCCGAGGACGTGCATTGATGATGCGCTGTAGCTCCTCCACAAGAAGGTCGGAGATGAGGGTACTCTTGCCCGAACCGCTCACGCCCGTGACCACCGTCATGTTAAAAAGCGGTATGTCCACGTCGAAGCCCTTCAGATTGTTCTTATGCACCCGGTGCATCGTCAGCTTGCGCTGCACTGGGCGACGATGCTTGGGTACGGGTATCTCCTCGCGCCCTGTCAGATAAGCCGCCGTGTAGCCTGGCGTCTCGGGCGTTATGTCGCTCGGCTTGCCGTGGTAGATCACCTCGCCACCGAGACGACCCGCATCAAGCCCCATATCAATGAGATAGTCGGCCGCACGTATCGTCAGCTCGTCATGCTCTACGACGATGACCGTGTTGCCCTGGTCCCGTAGCTCCTTGATGACCGCAATCAGCCGATCGGTGTCACGATCGTGCAGTCCGATGCTCGGCTCGTCGAGTATGTACATCGATCCGACAAGGCTATTGCCCAGACGTGTAGCTAGGTTGATGCGCTGGCTCTCACCGCCCGAGAGGGTATTCGAGCGTCTGTCTAGGGTCAGGTAACCGAGCCCCACACCGTCTAGTGTGCGTAGTCGGTTGCGGATCTCCTTGAGCGGACGCTCCGCTATCTTCGCCTCCTCGGGGTTCTCTAGCTCTTGGGCAAAGAAGGTCAATGCCTCACGGATCGACATTTGCCCAATCTGGTGAAAGTTCTTGCCCATATAGGTAAAGAGCAAGGCATCCTCCTTGAGTCTCCCTCCGTGGCAGGCGTAGCACTCGCTCTTGCCCCGATAATGCGCCAGGCGCACACGGTTCTGGATCTTGTAAACGTCCTTTTGGAGCATAGCGAAGTAGTCGTCGATGCCGTAGAGCGTTCCTTTGCCCCAGCCTCCGCCTTCGTGCCCGTGCCAAAGTAGGTCACGCTGCTCCTGTGTGAGCTCAGCGTAGGGCGTGTGGATAGGGAAGTCAAAGCGCTTCGCCTCGTGCATGAAAGCTTTCGCCCATTCGGAAGACTTAGCCCCGCGCCAGCAATCCACGCATCCCTCGTAGAGCGAGAGGCTGTCGTCGGGGATCACACGCTCAGGGTCAATGCCGAGGATCGAGCCAAAGCCTCCGCAGACGGTGCAGGCACCCGCAGGGCTGTTGAAGTTAAAGAGGTCTGGCGTAGGCTCCGTAAAGGTCCGCCCATCCGCCTCAAAGCGTGCGCTAAAGTTGCGCCTGCCCTCGCTGCTCCACGCTCCCTCGCTATCTTGCCAACGGAGGGCGCAGGTCTCCCGACCTTCGTAGAGCGCTATCTCGATAGAGTCCCCGAGGCGCGACTCGTAGCTATCGTCGCCCGTGCGGACGGTCAGTCGATCTACGATCAACTGCACCTGCTTCGCCTCACGCAGCTCCTTATTGCTCACATCTTCGATACGATAGATGGTGTCGTCGATGAGGACACGGTTGTACCCTTGCCCCTGGAGGAGCATCAGATGCTCGATGAGACGTCGCCCCTCAGGCGGATAGAGATCTGCTAAGATGTAGAGCTTGCTATCGGTCGGGATCTGGTGTGCCGCCTCGACAACGTCGGCAGCGGTGTGCCGCTTGACCAGCTCGCCACTGATAGGCGAGTAGAGCTTGCCCACACGAGCCATCAAGACACGCAGGTAGTCATCGATCTCTGAGGAGGTGCCGACGGTAGAGCGTGGGTTGCGACTGATCACCCGCTGCTCGATAGCGACCGCTGGCGGGAGGTTCTTGATCTGGTCGCACTCAGGCTTCTTCATACGCATAAGAAACTGCCGTGCGTACGACGACAGACTATCCACATAGCGACGCTGCCCCTCAGCGTAGAGCGTGTCGAAGGCGAGCGAACTCTTGCCCGAGCCACTCACGCCCGTGATCACGACCAGCTCCCCACGAGGTATGTCGAGGTCTATACCTTTGAGGTTGTTGACACGGCAACCACGGATTATAATATCATTGAGGGGACTCCTTTTCATAGCTACTCTTTTTATCAGAGCAAAGATACGAAATTAGAGGTTAGACCTTAGAAGTTAGAAGCTAGAGGTTAGACTTTAGACCCTAGTGGCACTAGCACTCCGACTCCTCCGATCTCTAATCTCTAACATCTAATTTCTAACCTCTAATCTCTAACCTCTAACCTCTAGAACCCACGAGATGCCACAGCTCACGCACCCAGAGGACGAGCGAGGAGCCGACGAAGATGATGACCCAGTCGATAAGCTTGAGCCCCGTCACGTTGAAGAACTGCTGTAGCCCTGGCACCTCGACCATTGCTATCTGACCAATGAGGATGATCGCGACGATGGTGAGCAGCCCACGGCACCCCTCGAAGTGAAGCGCACTGCGTCCCGTCTCGAAGGCACGCGCATTGAAGAGGTAGAAGAAGTGGGTCATCACGAAGATCGTGAAGAGGAGCGTCTGCTCGTATGCTGAGATATGACCCTTCGGCCCGAGCTGCATCGTGAGCAGGTCAGTCAGCTGCGTCACATCAGTGCGCTGGAAGATGTAGAGTAGCACCAGTAGCATCGCAAAGAAGAAGACACCCACACCGATGATCTCACGCAGCATCGGTCTGTTGAGTATGAAAGCATTGCGGTCTCGTGGCTTCTCCTGCATCACGCTCTCAGAGGGCGGTAGCGAGGCGAGTGCCATCGCCGCAAAGGTGTCCATAATCAGATTGATCCAGAGCATCTGTGTGACAGTCAGCGGGGACTCCGTACCCATAAAGGCTCCGCAGAGAACCAGTAAACAGGCGGTCACATTGACCGTCAACTGGAAGAGGAGGAAGCGCTGAATGTTTTGATAAAGTGAGCGCCCCCACATCACCGCCTTGCCGATACTACTAAAGGAGTTGTCGATGATCGTAATGTCCGAAGCCTCCTTGGCGACGCTTGTGCCATCGCCCATCGAGAGCCCCACATGAGCCGCACGTAGCGCTGGTGCATCGTTCGTCCCATCGCCCGTGACAGCCACCACGTGACCGCTACTCTGGAGCGCCTCCACGAGTCGCTTCTTGTCCATCGGACGAGCCCGAGAGATGATCTTCAGTTCGTTGACACGTGCTAGGAGTTCTTCGTCAGATAGCGTTGCAAAGTCTGGACCCGTGATGATGCTATGCGCCCCATCACGGCTGTCGTCCCACAGCCCGATCTGACGAGCTATCTCGCGTGCCGTACCAGAGGTATCGCCCGTGACCACCTTCACATTGATCCCCGCATCGATACACTCCTGCACTGCTGCAGGCACCTCCACACGGACGGGGTCAGCGATGGCCACTACACCGACGAAGTGAAGCTTGCTGGCGGTCAATTGACCCGACTCAATCACCGAGTCACCCTCCTCGACCAACTGGTAGGCGAAGCCTAGCGTACGCATAGCGCGACGCTGATACTCGGCCAACTGCTGCTCTAGCTCCTCACGGCTGACGGCCGACTCAGCGCATAGGTCGAAGACGATCTCGGGTGCTCCTTTAATATAGAGTACCCGCTTGCCTGGCAGTGCAGGCGATGCGACGAGTGTCGCCATATACTTACGCTCTGTGGAGAAAGGCACCTCAGCCACCGTCTTTGACTCTTCTCGCAAAGAGCGATAGTCTACGCCCTGATTATAAAGCCATAGGAGTAGCGCTCCCTCGGTCGGGTTGCCCAGCACCTGTGGGTTGGCTGGGTCAGAGAGGTCGAGCGAGGCGGTTGAGTTGACCGCAATGCCCTCGTGAAGTAGTGCGTGCGGTGTGTCTCCGTAG
>QWCY01001642.1_pt1 | contig 31913 bp, 26 predicted proteins | sample 1972631 | NCBI WGS metagenome assembly QWCY01 (sample SAMN09866696, study PRJNA288562) | Human gut metagenome isolate pre1_stool, whole genome shotgun sequencing... | isolation source: gut | host: Homo sapiens | place: USA: California
TTTTCTCTCTCTGCTTCTCTGAATAATATGTTGGATTGTGCTTAGGGTGCGATCCATTTTTTGTGGGTATGAGTTGCATTTACTAATTGAATATACGAACTTAGTAGGTCAGGTCGGATCATTATCAGGCGGTTGCTACCGATTAGCCACGTGAGAATTTTCAAATATCTCGGTGGTCGTTTTTTATTCTCCACGTAGGTGCGAAAAAATTCTTCGGACTTATCATTTGATTCCTCCGAAGTTTCATTTCTCGCCTACGTGGAGAATCTTTTATCTCCACGTGGAGATTCGCGATTCTTCACGTGGATATGATGAGATGGGCTGAAGTAATCGTAGACAAAATCAGACAGATACAATCAAAATGCGCACATCTTGGGAATGTGTTCACAATTAAAGTCCAAACTAAATAACTCTCAGAATGAAAATTTATACTACCTTAGCTAGCGAAAAGAGACTTGGAGTGACTCTTCTTGGTTTCTTTACATAGGCTCACTAGGATATTCATCAACCACTATAACTTTATGATACGTAAAACTTTTGCTCTCCTATGCGCGCTTTGTGTGTCCGCATTTGCTCTTGTAGCACAAGAGTCTCCTACGCACCTGAAGGTCTTTCTCAAAGGGCAAAAAGCTCAGCTTATCCCCATTGAAGAGATTGACAGCATCCGATTTGTTGAAAAACAGATGCCTCGTGAGCAAATGCCACTCATCAACTTTGATTACAACACCAACAAGGCCCCCTTTGAGGCTTATGAGGCTGCCCTAGGTCGCAAGCTACAAGACGGTGTCAATGTGAATAACGACAAGTCTGAAGCGCCCAACTTGCTCCCAGCGTATGTTAATCTGTCGCTTGACGTGGTGCCGATTGTTAGCTATGGTGGCAAGAACCTATTATTGGACTCTGATGTGATCATTGCACTCTGTCGTGAGCCGATCAGCCAATGCCCCCGAATACAAGAGCTAATTAAGGCGCTAGGCTTCATCGAGACCTACCGAGACGAGACTTCATATCAATACAAAAAGGAGGATGTGTCTATCATCTTGCAGCATTGGCCAAATAGTGAGTGGAATACCCAGACTTGCTTGACAATCATGCGTCCGACACCTCCTGCTCCTGTTGCCAAGGCTCACGACTTTGTGGCTACTGCAAAGGATCTACCATCTTTTGAAGCTCTGATGAGTAAGCAGGCTGATCAGATTGTTGCTTTCGAGCGTGAGGCTGGTTATCGAGAGATACCTACTGATCTAAGCTTGCCCTATCTTGACTTCCCTACAAAAGCTGACCAAGCAGACAAGAGCAATATCAGTCGCGCCTTTTACTGGATAGAAGATCAGAAGATAACAGGTATCTTTAGTGCCATCTCAAGTGTGGAGGAAGTAATCTCGGATAGTCAAATCCACGAGTGGGCTAAGCTCAATGGTTTCGATGGTACTTGGAGTAAACTGGTAGAGCATGATGACTTGTTGGATAAAGATATAGTCTATGCAACCATATCAAATGACAAAGCTACACTCAGAATCTTCTTCGAGAGACAGCGTATGAAGTTTGAGATCATACCTAAGAAGAACTAGCTCCCTATAACTAGCTAGGGCTTTATCCTTATTCGATAGACCACTGATTCTAAATCCGTCGTTTGTCGGTAATACTAGACTCCGCAAATCTCATTACTCGCCAGCCCATTGAGCTTGCTTGTAATGAGATTTGCGGAGTCTAGGGGGGAGCTTTTGGTAGTGAGGGCTAAAATGAGTACTTTTGCAGAGGGTGTACTGCAGATACACCTCAGCTAGCTTGAGCCTATCTTCCCTTCCCAGCGGATCTGAGTAGGAGGGGGATGGCTATTTACCACTTATTATTGCTGTATGCTCAGCGGGTGGGAGCGTTTTTATACTTAACTACAGTTATGGACTTACACTTACTAGAACTTAGTGACCAGGAGATAGCACGTCGCAACAGCCTAGACGAGATACGTCAGATGGGCATCAACCCTTATCCAGCAGCCGAGTATGTCGTGACAGCGCATGCTCAGGAGATACAAGATCAATATCAAGATGAGGCACCACGCTGGGAGGTGAGCATCGCTGGTCGTGTTATGAGCCGACGCATCATGGGCAAGGCCTCCTTTATGGAGCTACAAGATGCCTCGGGACGCATACAGGTTTATATAACTCGCGATGACCTCTGCCCAGGAGAGGATAAGGACTTGTACAACAAGCTCTTTAAGAAGCTCCTCGACATTGGTGACATCGTCGGTGTCAAGGGTTTTGTCTTCCGCACCCAGACGGGCGAGATCTCGGTACACGCTGAGGAACTGACCTTGCTGAGCAAGGCGCTACGTCCGCTCCCTATCGTCAAGGCTAAGGATGATCAGGTCTTCGATGGCTTTACAGATCCAGAGCTGCGCTACCGTCGTCGCTACGTAGATTTGATAGTCAATGAGGAGGTAAAGGGCATCTTTACGAAGCGTACGAAGATCTTCCAATCGATGCGCAACTTCTTCAATGCACGTGGCTATCTAGAGGTAGATACGCCTGTCCTGCAGTCTATCCCTGGCGGTGCTGCAGCTCGTCCCTTCGTGACGCATCACAATGCGCTCGACATACCGCTCTACCTACGCATCGCCAATGAGCTTTACCTCAAGAGGCTGATCGTGGGTGGCTTCGAGGGCGTCTACGAGTTTAGTCGTAATTTTCGCAATGAGGGTATGGACCGGACGCACAATCCTGAGTTTACCTGTATGGAGATCTATGTCGCCTACAAGGACTACCGCTGGATGATGCAGATGACTGAGCAGATGATCGAGCATATCTGTCAGGAGGTGCTAGGCTCTACGACCATTCAGGTAGGGGAGCATACGATAGAGTTTAAGCCTCCTTATCGTCGCCTTACTATGATTGACGCTATCCAAGAGTATGGCGGGGTCAATATCGATGGTATGGACGAGGCTGAGCTTCGCAAAGTGTGCCAAGCTAAGGGAGTAGAGATCGACGACACGATGGGTGTCGGTAAGCTGATCGACGAACTCTTTGGCGCAGTGGCTGAGCCACACTTGGTGCAGCCGACTTTCATCATAGACTATCCGAAGGCGATGTCTCCGCTTACTAAGGAACACCGCGATAGGAGTGATCTGACAGAGCGCTTCGAGCTATTTGTCAATGGTAAGGAGCTGGCCAATGCCTACTCAGAGCTCAACGACCCGATAGATCAGCGTCACCGCTTTGAGGATCAGCTACGTCTCAGCGAGCGTGGAGACGATGAGGCGATGTATATCGATCACGACTTCCTGCGCGCTCTGGAGTTTGGTATGCCCCCCACGTCTGGTATGGGTATCGGTATGGATCGTCTCGTGATGCTCCTGACGGGGCAGGAGAGTATCCAGGAGGTGCTACTCTTCCCACAGATGCGTCCTGAGATACAGCCTAAGCGTGACAAGGAGGAGGCTTATGTCGCCGTTGGCATTGACAAGACGTGGGTGCCACTCCTGCAGAAGGCGGGTTACCTCACTGTCGCAGATCTTACGGGCAAAGCTCCCGGCAAGGTGATGCAGCAGATGATGGATATCAATAAGAAGTATAAGCTAGGCTTGCAGATCCCCGCACTGGAGGAAATATCCAAGTGGGTGGGCGAGGAGTCTACGAAATAATCTAAGTTTACGCATAGCTCGCTCTTGCTAGAGGGTACAGCGTGTGTACGGTACAGACAATATGGATATTGGTCGCATAGGCATACTGGGTAGTGGTAGCTGGGCTACTGCACTGGCTAAGATCTCTCTCGAGTCTACGCCTGAGATAAATTGGTATGTGCGTCGTGATGATCAGGTGCAGCGCTTTAAGGCTACGGGACATAACCCCGACTACCTCTCTAGTGCTGCCTTTGATACAGATCGGATAACCTTCTACACTGAAGGCTCGATCAACCCCTTCTTTCGCAATAGTGACACGATCATCTTGGTGACCCCCTCGCCTTACATCAAGCACTACCTTAAGAAGGTGAAGCGTAGTAGTATGCGGGGCAAGCAGGTTATCAATGCGGTCAAGGGGATTGTGCCTGACGAAAACCTTTTGGTCTCGGAGTTCCTTATTAAGGAGTTTTCCCTCCCTAAGGAGCAGATCGGCGTGGTGAGTGGTCCTTGTCACGCTGAGGAGGTAGCGCAGGAGCGTCGTAGCTACTTGACCACAGGAGCTTATAGCAGAGAGCTGGCGCATCTGATGGCTGACACGCTCTCGTGTGACTACATAACCTGCACCACGTCGGACGATGTGGTCGGCATAGAGTTTGCCTCGGTGCTAAAGAACATCTACGCCATCGCTGCGGGTATCTGCAACGGACTCAACTATGGAGACAACTTCCAGAGCGTCCTCATCAGCAACGCTATCGCTGAGATGAATAGCTTTGTCAATACAGTGCACCTGCTCAACCATCGTGTCATCACCAACTCGGTCTATCTAGGTGACCTGCTCGTGACCGCTTACTCTAACTATAGTCGCAACCGTACCTTCGGCACGATGATCGGCAAGGGGTACAGTGTCAAGGCGGCACAGGTAGAGATGGAAATGGTGGCGGAGGGCTACTACGGTGCTAAGTGCGTGCGCGAACTCAACACGACTCGCTACCGTGTCAATATGCCGATCATGGACGCTGTCTACGAGATACTCTATAATAAACAGTCGGCCAAGGAGACCATAGAGCGACTCTCGCTCAAGTTTCGCTAAACACTGGCTCAAGACCCTGCTGACGAACGAAACCTTTTAACCTAACACACGATACAACCATGAAGACAGCCGCATCACTCATTCAGATCGACACAACACACGCACAGGCTCATCTATCGCCAGAGACCATCCGACAGGCGGAGCAAGAGGCGCTCGTAGCTATTCAGACGCTACACACGGGCTCAGGAGCTGGTAGCGACTTCCTAGGCTGGCTCACGCTCCCCGAGGAGATGCTCGAGCGTGACCTCTACAAGCAGGTACAAGCGGTAGCCGACAGGCTTCGCCAGGAGTGCCTATATATAATATGTATAGGCATCGGAGGTAGCTACCTAGGTGGCAAAGCGGTCATAGAGGCACTCGGAGACCACTTTTCCACACATCGTAAGCCTGAGCTGGGGCACCCGCAGGTACTCTTCGCTGGAAACAATATCAGCAGTGACTATCTGCACGATCTGATGGATTTGGTCGTGGACAAGCCTTTTGGCATTGTCAATATCTCTAAGAGTGGCACGACGACTGAGCCAGCTATCGCCTTCCGTATGCTTAGCCAATACTTAGTGGCTCGTGATGGTCAGGAGGTGGCTAAGCGACGTATCGTTGCCATTACCGACAAGAAGCGAGGTGCTCTGCGTCGTCTAGCCGATGAGCAGGGATACGACACTTTTGTCATACCAGATAACGTAGGAGGGCGCTTCTCCGTGCTGACTCCTGTGGGGTTGTTGCCGATTGCTTTGGCAGGCTTTGACATTGAGGCATTGCTCCAAGGCGCTAGAGACACGGCTCTCCTGTATAGTAGCACGGAGCATCCGCTAGAGACTCCAGCCGTGCGGTATGCCGTGACAAGACAAGCCGCCTCTTGGGAGTGTGCTGTGGGCGAGGTGCTGGTAGCTTTCGAGCCTCGGCTGAGTGCCCTCGGGCAATGGTGGATGCAGCTCTTTGGCGAGAGCGAAGGCAAGGAGGGCAAGGGACTACTCCCGCTCTCCCTGACCTACACGACCGATCTGCACTCGATGGGGCAGTGGATACAGCAAGGACCTCACAACATCCTCGAGACGATGATTGTCGTCGACACACCACGAGACTCCATTACCATCCCGACAGATGAGCAAAACCTAGACGGTCTCAACTACCTAGCGGGCGAAACGATGCACTATGTCAATGAGCAGGCGCATCTAGGCACGCTCTTAGCACACGAAGATGGCGGTGTGCCAGTCCTACAGTTGCAGTTGCCGCAGATCGATGCTAGGACGATTGGCGCTTTCATCTATACGATGGAGTATGCGGTCGCTGTCAGTGGCTATATGATGGGGATCAACCCCTTTGACCAGCCAGGTGTGGAGGACTACAAGCGCAATATGTTTGCCCTCCTCGCTAAGCCAGGCTTCGAGAGCGAGACAAAAGCGATGCGCCAGAGGCTCAACAAATGAACTTACGACAGATTACAATAATGACAGATACGATACAAACAACTCACAAGAAAAGCTATCACGAGGTTATCCCGCTTCCTGAGTATGGACACCATATCCAGCATATGGTAGATCACTGCTTGACTATTGAGGACCGTGACGAGCGGACTCGGTGCGCTCACGCTATTGTCAAGGCGATGGCGATCATACAGCCCGAGCAGGCTAAGAAGTCGGAGGATCGCAAAGTCCTCTGGGATCACCTCGCCGTCATGTCGCACTTTGCACTAGACATTGACTACCCCGTAGAGCCTATCCACGAGGAGGCTCTCCGTGGTGCGCCTGAGCCTCTGACCTATCCCGAGGACGACATCATCTACCGCCACTATGGTCACCTCATTCAGGAGCTGATCAAGAAAGCGTGCGAGATGCCCGAAGGTGACGAGCGCGAGGCTTTGGCTCTCTCCATCGCCAACCGTATGAAGCAGGCTTATATCTTGTGGAATAAGCGTGCCGTCGACGACTACACCATCTTTAAGGATCTCTACGAACTCTCGGGCGGTAAGCTCGTGCTGACCGAAGAGGAGCACCAGCTAGACGCTGCCACACGACGCACACCTCAGGGACGGGGAGGCAACCGCTCGAAGCGACAGTACAAGCGCCCAGCACGAGGAGGCAACAACTCCAGAGGCGGAGGTCGCCGTGGCGGTCGTCCTAATCGCTCTAGACGTTAGCCCATACAGACATCTCACAACCTTACTGTTACGACACTAGCTTATGGCATCTTACATCATCGAGGGAGGTCACAGACTCCATGGCGAGGTAACCATACAGGGAGCTAAAAATGAAGCGCTCCAAGTCATCGCCGCCACCTTACTAACCAGCGAAGAGGTCATCCTAGAGAATGTACCAGACATCCTCGATGTCAACAATCTCATCAAGCTCGTAGAGCTGCTCGGTGTCGAGGTGACACGACTCAGTCACGACAGATATCGCTTCAGAGCTCAGGAGATAGATCTAGACTTCGTCGACTCTCCGCAGTTCCTCCATGAAAGCAAGATATTGCGTGGCTCCGTCCTACTCGTTGGTCCTCTCGTCGGTCGTTGTAGGCATGCGGTCTTCCCCAAGCCCGGCGGTGATCAGATAGGACGCCGCCGACTCGACACCCATCTGATCGGCATTGCCACCCTAGGGGCCGAGTGCGAGTATGATCAGGAGCATAGAGCCTTTCGCATAGAGGTGCCACAGCTACGAGGAGCTTATATGCACCTCGAGGAAGCCTCCGTGACAGGTACCGCCAATGTGATTATGTCGGCTGTCCTTGCAGAGGGCAAGACCACTATATATAATGCTGCCTGCGAACCGTACATACAGCAACTCTGTCGTATGCTCGTCTCTATGGGAGCTCGCATATCAGGCATTGGCTCTAATCTGCTCACCATCGAGGGGGTCGAGCGACTACACGGCACGACGCATCGTATCCTGCCCGATATGATCGAGGTGGGTAGCTTCATCGGCATCGCAGCTATGACGCAGAGTGAGCTGATGCTCAAGGACGTCGGTCTGCCCGACCTAGGACTCATCCCGCAGATGTTTCGCAAGCTCGGCATTGAGATCATAGAGCGAGGCGATGACCTTATCATACCAGCCAAAGAGAGCTACGAGATAGAGACCTTTATGGATGGTTCTATCCTCACCATCGCCGATGCGCCGTGGCCAGGACTGACGCCAGACCTGCTGAGCGTCTTCCTCGTTGTAGCCACACAAGCCAAGGGGACAGTCCTCATTCATCAGAAGATGTTTGAGAGCCGTCTCTTCTTTGTGGATAAGCTCATCGATATGGGCGCACAGATCATCCTTTGCGACCCACACCGAGCAGTGGTCGTTGGCAAAGACCACCAGACCCGTCTGCGTCCTGCCGTGATGGCTTCGCCAGATATACGCGCTGGTATCGCGCTCCTGATTGCCGCTATGAGTGCCGATGGTACCAGTGTGGTCAACAATGCGGAGCAGATAGATCGTGGCTACCAGCATCTACACGAGCGACTCAACGCTCTAGGCGCTCACATCGAGAGACGCGATGAGTAGCACGACCGCTTTTACCGTACCGGAGCTCACGCCCGTAGGCCACCTAGGCAAGCCACACGGCGTGCGTGGTGAGCTAACAGCTTACCTGACCATTGAGCTGGAGACACTCTGCAGCGACCCTAGTTGCGAAGCCTTTTACCTCTTTGCCGAGATCGATGCGCTACCCGTGCCGTACCAGCTCCTAAGCTATCGTAGCAAGGGCGATAGTTACCTGCTCACCCTAGCGCATGTCGCTGACAGATCGATCGCCGAGCAGATGACAGGGTGGCGTCTTTTCGTTCCCATAGAGCTACTGGCAGAGAGCGAGGTCGCTTATAGCTGGGATCACTTCATCGGCTTCCGAGTCCTCACCCCCGAGGGGGAACCTGTCGGCACGATCCTAGAGGTCAATGACCAAACGGAAAACATCCTCCTCACGATCGAAAGCACCGACGGCACCCAGCGCTTAATTCCCATTCACGAGGAGCTTGTCGAGGCGATAGATCCTGAGAGCAAAACCATCCAGCTACACATTCCCCAAGGGCTACTAGACCTATAAGCCCATTCCCTTTTCTCAAGCAGACTACACACTATGCGACGCATCGCACTCTTTGGCTCGACGGGCAGTATCGGCACTCAAGCACTGGAGGTCATCTCCTTTCACCCCGAGCTACTCTCCGTCTATGCCCTCACCACTCATCGCAACGTACCTCTCCTCGTAGAGCAGGCGGAGAAATATCATCCAGCCGTCGTGGTCGTAGCTAACGAAAAAGCAGCCGCAGAGCATGCCACACTCCTCAAAGGACTAACCTGCACCATACTCGTTGGTGCCGAGGGGCTCTGCGAACTGGCGCAGCATAGCGACTACGACGTTATGCTCTCCGCCCTCGTCGGCTTCGCAGGTCTGCACCCCACACTCCTCGCTATAGAGAGCGGTCATGAGATTGCTTTGGCCAATAAGGAGACCCTCGTGGTGGCAGGGCAACTCATCATGCGCTCTGCTCGGGAACACGGCGTGCGCATCCTCCCCGTGGACTCGGAGCACTCCGCCATCTACCAATGCTTGATTGGCGAAGAGACCCCTCTCGAGCGTATTTGGCTCACGGCTAGTGGAGGACCCTTTTGGCAGATGCCTCTCGACCAGCTAAGCCAAGTCACCGTAGCTGATGCACTGCATCATCCACGCTGGTCGATGGGTGCTAAGGTGACGATCGACTCGGCAACGATGATGAACAAAGGCTTTGAGATGATGGAGGCGTGCCACCTCTTTGCCGTCTCAGCAGATCAGATCTCTATCTTGATACACCCCGAGAGCGTCGTGCACTCGATGGTGCAGTTTGCCGATGGCTCGGTCAAGGCGCAGCTAGCCGTCCCCGACATGCGTCTTCCGATCAGCCTAGCACTCCATGGCGGCGTGCGTGAGCCACTACCCATAGCGCGTCAGCCGTTTGTCGGCACCACGCTTCACTTTGAGGAGCCAGACGCTGCCCACTTCCCTTGCTTGGGACTAGCCTTCGAAGCGTTCCGACAGGGTGGCAATATCCCCTGCTTGCTCAATGCTGCCAACGAGGTCGCTGTGCGCGCCTTCCTCGATGAGCGAATCGGCTTCACCGAGATAGCGCAACTTATCGAGCCAATCATGACGGCCGTACCATACGATGCCACCCCAACGCTCGAAGGACTGTTGCACTACCACGACGTAGCGACCGCCTTAGCCACGGAGCATCTCCCCCGATAGTCACCTCGTCAAACGAACATCTGTGAGTCCTCGTAGTTTTGTTACGGGGACTTTTTGTTGCCTGAAGGCGAGAAGATGTTGGTTCCAATAGGTGAAACTAAAATCTCTTGGGGAGAATGGTTGACCAAGAGTGCTATTTATGCTACCTTTGTCTGAGTAAAAAGAGAGATAAACCGATGAAACAGATATTACAGCGTCTCCTCTTGCTCACCATGAGCCTGCTCCTAGTCACCGCAACGCTTATGGCTCAGGCTCCTCTGCGGCATGTGGTCAAGAAGCAGGAGACGGTCTACTCGATCTCCAAGCGCTACGGAGTCTCTGAGGAGGAGATTTACCGGCTCAACGAGGGCAGTCAGTGGGGCATTCGTGAGGGGCAGACGCTCTTGATCCCCCAGGGCAAGCCTGACACGATCTATGTCGAGACGCCAGCTGTTGCACAGACGGAGTCAGGCATTCACGTGGTGCAGTCTGGTGAGACGCTTTACAGCATCAGTCGTAAGTACGGCTTGACGGTGAGCAAGCTTCTCGAGCTCAATCCGCAGAAGCATGATGCGCAGATTGCAGTAGGAGAGCGTATGGTAGTAGCCTCAGGAGCTAAGCTAGAGCAGGCGCCTAATCCGCTGAATGGTACTCAGCTAGAGCAGGTGCGTGTGGCTCTGATACTACCCTTGCGAGAGAGTGGGCAGCCTAGTCGCTATCTGCACTTTTACGAGGGGGCACTGCTAGCTATCGAGCGATTACAGCGTCAGGGTGTGAACATCGATCTACAGGTGGATGCAGCCGTCAATAGCTCAGCACTCGAGCAGCTCCTCAAGAGCAAAGAAGGGGAGCGGTACGACCTAATTATCGGTGGTGACTCAGAGCAGAGCGTGGAGCTACTGGCGCAGCGCGCTAAGGCGCAGCAGGCGGTCTATCTCTCGCCCTTCGTATGGCAGAGCGGTAGGGGGCAACTGTATGACCTCTTCTTCCAGCTCAACCCCGCACAGTATCGTGTCACGCAGAGATTGCAGAGCGCTTTTGTAGAGCGTTATGCTGGCTGTGAGGTGTTACTCGTGCGCTGTGGTGAGGGGGATCAGGCGGACAAGTTCAAGGCGATCGAGACAGCCTGCCGAGAGGCGGGCATCTCCACGCAGAGTCGCTCTCTGCGGGAGCTAACGATAGGGCAGTGGCCTCGCCTGAGTGGTAAGAAGTGTGTGATCCTGCTCAACTCAAGCAAGCAAAAGGACCTCACAGCGGTACTAGATGCGATGCGTGATGCGCAGCTCTCGACGAGTGACTATCAGCTCTTTGGATATCCGCAGTGGCAGACCTATGGTAAGAATATAGATGAGCGTCTGCAAGCGGTGGGGGCAACGATCTTCTCCACTTTTTACTGGGATCGGGAGCTACCCGAGAGTCAGCAAGTCAGAGATGCCTACAAGCATTGGTACGGACGTGATATAGAGGAGGGTTATCCAAGCTATGCGATGCTGGGGTACGACGTGGTGCGCTACTTTATAGCGGCTCTCTCGTCATATGGACGAGGCTTCCAGCAGTACCAGCATCAGCTACCTAGCGATGGTCTGCAGTCGGGCTTCCTCTTTGCACCAGCTGTCACAGGGCATAACTCCGGTAAGGGGGGCTATACGAACCTGAACCTCTTCTTCATCACTTATAGTCCACGGGGGGTGAAGCGTCAGCAGATTCCCCTAGCCGAGTAGGTCAGCACTATGCAAAGCTTGATGAAATGGTGGAGCGGACTGCTCCTCACACTCCTCTGCACTGTACTCCCCGTACAGGCTCAGCGCTCACAGCTGAAGCCTCTAGAGGTGCGCATAGGAGGTGGTGGAGGTGTGAGTGGCTCGATGCTCGACTTGGTGCCACGTGTGCAGATGCTACCCCATCTAGGCGCTATGGGCTACGTGGGGGTACTGCTGACCAATCAGAAATATACGGGCATGACGATGCGTCTCTCTTACGAGCAGCGTGGATGGCGAGAGGAGTATACGGAGCCGATCGCCTACAACTTCTCAAGAGATATGGACTTCATTGACTTGACGCTGATGGCACACCTCTACTACCCCTTTGGCTCTTTCCAGCTAGGACTAGAGGTGGGACCAAGTGTGGGCTACATCATACGAGATGTGAGTAGCCCCACACCGAGCGAAGAGACACGACCCGTCGTGCAGAGACGACATGTCTATCCGCTCGTGAGCAAGTTCTCGTGGGGACTCAAGGGTGGTCCCGTTATGAGTCTAGACATAGCGCAGAGGCATAGGATCACGCTGAGCGGACACTTCTACTACGGACTGAGCGACATCTTTGCCACGACTGTGCGCGACGACTATGGTCGTGCGGGCGAGATGGGTGTCACAGTGGGGCTGGGCTATTACTTTAAGGTGCGCTGATGCTGGTCTTACTGCTCCTATACTCTTTAATCCTCTTTGTGCTGGCTTACCCACTGCTCCCAGTCTCTTGGGTGGGTGTCATCGCCTTCGGAGGTAGTGCGCTACTTGCCACTTGGACCTATTTGTGGGGCTACCGACGGCTCTACCATCAGCCCGCTCCGCAGGAGCCTAGTGTACTGCTAGCCCTGCCACTCGAACCGCTCAGACGATACTTGAAGGGTGTGAAGCCCGTACGCATCCTCCTTTACGCCATTCTCGCTGTAGGCATCTATCTGCTCCTCTCGTGGGGCAACGAAGCGCTTGTCAACGTATGGCCAGAGGGGTGGGGCGGAGCTTGGCTACGCAACTGGAGCAAGCTAGTCGAGGAGGCGCAGAATACGCTCATCGAGGAGTCAAATATATGGTGGTCTCTCCTCATCGTCGGGGTGCTGACACCGCTTGCCGAGGAACTCTTCTTCCGAGGGGCGCTTATGGGGTGGATGATGCTGAGACGCTTCCCACGTTGGAGCGCTATCCTCCTTCCTGCGCTACTCTTTGCCATAATGCACCTCAACCCTGTGGGCATACTGCCGATCTTCTTCCTTGCGCTCCTACTGGGCTACCTGCGCTGGGCTACAGGCTCACTCTGGCCATCGGTTGCGCTACATATGTTTAATAACCTTTTAGTCTTGGGTATCTATGGATTCTAGTGACAACTTCCTCTCGCAGGTCGTCAGGCGACTGCTCAGTAGTGACACCCCGCTGAGAGAGCAGCTGGTGGTGGTGCCGACGAAGCGTGCTGGTACATTCTTACAGCGTGAACTTGTCGCGCAACTGACCGATGCTGCCACAATCCTGCCTCGCATCGTCACCATCGACGAGTGGATTACAGAGATGAGTGGGCGGGTCATCCTAGACAATACAGCACTCATATCGATACTCTATGAGGTCTACGCAGCTTATCTGGCGGAGCAGGACGAGGCGAAGGCGGAGACAGACCAAATGCTCCGCCTGAGTCAGACGGAGCGCATGTTGCGAGATTTCCAAGATATGGATCTAGCTTTGGCAAATGTGGAGATGCTCTTGGGAAATCTCGAGGAGCTGGATGCTTTTGATGACTACTCCTTCTTGAAAAAAGAGGAGTGCGAGGCAATTCGCAAGTTTTGGACCACACTGCCTAAAGACTTTTTCGAAAGACCGCAAGGCGAGGCGTATCTTCACTTCTCCGTCGTCTGGAGAGAGATTTATAAGCGATTTAATGCACGTTTGACCGAACTTGGGGTGGCGTACCGAGCTGCCGCTTATAGGCTCGTTGCGGAGCGAGGCTTTACGGACGATGATCTACTCAAAGAGCTACGTCGTCATAGTGGCTCGAAGATTAGCTTGGTCTCCTTCGTGGGGCTATACAACCTGACGCCAGCGGAGCAGAAGATTATTAAGAAGCTACAGACAGCCGATGCAGATGCGCTCAAGGTGCAGCTCTACTGGCAGAAGGTCTCGCTAGCCGCTCCAGCCACTCCAGACGAGCTAGCCACTCCGGATGAATTTACAGATTATCTCTACCGTACGATCAAGCAAAACGTCAATCATCTCGGGGGCGAGGTCATAGACGGAGAAGTGGACTGTGTGCATTCGCCAGAGATACATCTCCTCTCGCTCAACTCGACCATTCTCCAGTCACAAGTGGTCAATAGTCTCATCGATGAGATTATCGAGCGCGACCCTAAGGCACTCGAGGAGCTACGCATAGCGATCGTCCTCAATGATGAGAAGACGCTCATCCCTCTGATGAAGTCGCTCAAGCAACCGACCTGCACGTCGCTCAACGTGACTATGGGTTACCCCCTCCAGTACACCTCCGTGGCGACCTGGATACGTAGGTACCTAAACATCTTCGGGCTCGTTAGGCCCTCGGATAGAGAGCTAGCTCGTGTCAAGCTCACCTGCTCACGCTTGCAGCTTTGGCTAGCGGCGCCCTTGACGCGCAAGCTCTTTGGCGAGCTGACGACTGCTCTGATGGAGCAGATAGCTCTGCACCACTACGCTATCAAAGCATCGGAGCTTCGTAAGATCCTCGAGGAGCTTACGAAGGATGCTGATGAGGCGATACGACAACCTCTCCTAGAGATACTCACACCCAGCTTCACCGGTAGAGAGCTACTCGGTCGTGTAGGTCAACTGCTAGAGCTGCTCAAAGGAACCTCCTCAGTGCTAGAGCAAGATGCGGACGAAGCCTCTGACGAGCCAATAGATCAAGTAATCCTCTCGGAAGCACTCGACCAGATCGTCCGCCATATCACACAGATCACTAACCTGCTAACTTCGAGCGCTGGCAATCTCGATCTGCTAGACACTCCGCAGCATGTCGCCTATCTCTTGGAGCAGCTGATAGCTGTGGGGAGTATCCCCTTCGAGGGTGCTCCGCTAGAGGGCTTGCAGGTGATGGGCTTTTTGGAGACCCGTACGCTCACCTTTGATTATGTGATCATGCTCAATGTGCAGGAGGGCGATCTGCCTAAGTCGAGCCATACGACGACGCTCATCCCCGACCTATTGCGACGAGCTGCTCATATGACCACTTACCGTACCGAAGACGATACCAATGCTTATCACTTCTATCGACTCATACAGGGCGCTAAGGAAGTGTATCTACTCCAAGATACTCGTCCTAAGAGCATCTCCTCGATGGAGCCTTCGCGCTATGTGGATCAGATACGCTATCTGACAGGCTTACCGCTCTATGAGTCTGCTTATGCTGACCCACTGGAGGCGAGAGACGAAACGGTACCCCAGATTACAGGCCAAGACGAGGAAGTGCGTCACTACCTAGAGCAGTTAGCTTCGGGCGAGAGGACATTCTCTCCATCTGACCTGATCACTTACTACAAGTGTCCTTATCAGTTTTACCTTAAGAAGATAAAGGGTGTCGGCGAGCCTCAGCCCGAGCCAGGAGTGGTGACACAGATAGAGCTGGGTTCGATGGTGCATGAGTATCTAGAGCGGTTTTACAAAGGACTGGTACAGAAGGCAGGGGACGTCATCACTCGGGATCAGCTCGAGCACAAGGTCTCCCGCCAGACGCTGACAGATATCTATAAAGAGATTGTCTCTGACAAGAGTACCCCCGATGAGATCCTCCTGACAGACCTGGAGCGATACATCTACAAGGCTCTAGAGATAGACCGCCTCTTGCTCGGGGACAGTGGCACGCTCCAACTGCTGGCTAGTGAGACGAAGATAAAGAACGTCTTCCAGTGGGACACGCATACCATACACATGACTGGTCAGCCCGACCGAGTAGACAAAGTCTGTGGCGGTGTCTGTCGCATCGTAGACTACAAGACAGGGACGATTAAGAAGGCTAAGAAGCTAACAGAGCTAGACTCCGATACGCTAACAAGCTGGCGCTTTCAGAAAAGCAACTATAAGCTAGGTGGCTACATGCTACAGTCTTATCTCTACGCCTTGCTCTATGCTCAGCAGGCAAAGGCTGGACTTCAGGAGGTGCAGCCTACGCTCTATTCGCTGGCTCCTGCTGTGCCAGCTAGTGAAGGGGCGATATACTTTGATGTCCCCAAAGATCTAGACGTAATCAGAGGGATCGTATTAGAATACTTGGACCAGCTAGTAAACCCTGAGAAGGAGTTCTTCCAAACCCCTGTACAGGAGATTTGCGAGGGGTGCGACTACAAGACAATCTGCGAACGCAAGTAGCTTGACCTCTGGAGATACCATATATATAATAGTAGCACGCCATATGAAGACTAGAAGCCTGATCCTATCACTCCTCATACTCGTCAGCTCTGCCGTGATACTCTCGGCACAAAGCGTCTCAGCTACTCCATCAGCTAGTCCAGGCAAGCTCAGCCAGCCCTATACACCCACAGGGCAGCAGGTGCAGCTCTTGGCTTATCATCCCACTGGTGGAGAGGGGAGTGGTGCAGTTACCTTGACCTTCCCCATAGCTACGGGAGAGCAGCTTTACAGCTACACCACCTCGATACAGGAGGCGCAGCCCGTCGCTACAGCGCAGTATGCGGGTACGACTGTCACCGTGCCAAATGCGCAGCTGGAGTGCGGGTACTTCACCGCTCAGCCTAGTCAGATTATGATGACTAGGGTCTACTACTGGCTCTTTGACTACAGCCGTGTCTCTCTGAGTGATCTAACTCTGACGGCGGACTACGATGCTGCGGAGCCTTGCCAGCAGGTGATGCTCGCCCTCTCTCGTCCGCTTGCTCCCATATCCTATCACACGCTACAAGGCGCTACGATGCAGGCGGATCGTGGCTTAGTAGTGCGCTACCAAGACTTAGTATACCAGGAGGAGTCTCACGCCTTCACCGCAGAGCAAAAGGAAGAGCAGCTCCCCGAGACCAATGGTGGGGTGTGGCATCTGATCGCTCCGCTCACAGACACCTCTTTTGCGATCATCGGGGACCGCTTTACCGAAGGTGTGGCAGAGCAGTACGGCTTGCCCATAGAGAGTCCCGTGCTACAAGCTCGTCGTGTCGAGCTACACGCTCGCTATCGGCTGCTTAGCGCAGGTCAGTCGCAGGCAGCAGACTCGACCGCAAGCAATGCTAGTCAACTCCCCTCCAGTCTCTCGGCTCCTGCCACAGTGGAGATCGATTTGGTCGCTAATGAACCTGCGGCGGTCATTTACCAGATAGTAATTGTCGAGGGAGCTGCCCCCTCAGAGGAAGCGCCCGTGGTGATGCAGTTCAACGGACGACAAGCTCAGTACACCTTCGACAAGATGGGTACTTACACGCTCTACGGCACAGTGAGCGACCGTACGGCCAGTTGCACAGCCACCTCTCAGCCTGTGGTGGTAACGGTGCAAAGCTCTAGGCTCGAGGTGCCAAACGTCTTTACGCCCTTTAGCAGTCCAGGAGTCAATGATCTCTTTCAGGTGGTGCATCAGTCGCTTATCTCTTTCGAAGGACGCATCTATGACTCTTGGGGCGGACTGATCTATAGCTGGAGTGATCCCGATGGTGACTGGGACGGCACCTGTCGTGGCAAGCCCGTGCCGAGTGGGGTCTACTACTACGTCATCACCGCTGAGGGTGCCGATGGCGTGCAGTACCACAAGAGTGGAGATGTCAATATCCTAGAGAGCGACTACTCGCAGCAGCCCAACTTCAACTAATCTGAGGAAGCCTTACCGATGAAAGACTTTTACCACACCATTCAGTCGCCAGTCATTGACGAGCAAAACATTCAGCGGAGCCGCTTCATCGGTTACTGCTATCCCGTCGCTAGTGCTGAGGAAGCTCTGGAACGCATCTCGGAGCTTCGCAGGGAGCATTACAGTGCGACACACGTCTGTTGGGCTTACTTGATCTATGGAGCTGAGGAGTACGAGACACGCTCCAACGATGACGGAGAGCCCTCAGGTACTGCGGGCAAGCCGATCCTAGGACGCTTGATCTCTCGTGACTTAACTAACGTAGCTGTGGCAGTGGTCCGTTACTTCGGAGGGGTCAAGCTCGGTACCAGTGGACTGATCGATGCTTACCGCTCCACGACCGAGCTAGTCCTAGACAAGGCAACGGTCAGAGAGGTCATCCTATACAGTCGTGTCACGCTCAGCTTCCAGATGGATCTGATGGGACCCGTGATGCTCCTAGTCAAGAACTATGGTGCCGAGATCGTCGCTCAGGACTACACCTCTCAGTACCATCTCACGGTACAGCTACGACAAGGCGATATGCCCTCGTTTATCGCAGCGGCAGGGGAGATCTACGGAGTTACACTGCAGGAAGAGCAAACTCTCGAATAAGTACGTACGCTCGTAAAAGCTTTGTAGACAACAGCTTTCCTCGTTTAGATCGAAGCGATAATGCTAGATTCCACGAGTTTTTCGTAAGTTTGCATCGTAATAGTCTCTTGACGTCAAGAACGCAGTATAACTACAATGGCTCAACTAACGGTCGTACCGACCCCTATAGGTAATCTAGGAGACATCACCCTACGTGGATTAGAAGCTCTACGTGAGGCTGATCTGATCCTTGCTGAGGACACACGTACCTCCTCCGTATTGCTACGGCACTACGAGATAGCGAAGCCTATGGAGAGCCACCATAAGTTCAACGAATACAAGACCTCCGAGCGACTAGCTCAGCGCATTGCCGAGGGTACCTCCGTAGCGCTCATCAGCGACGCAGGTACACCAGGCATCAATGATCCAGGCGCTATGCTCATACGAGCCTGTATCGATGCAGGTGTGACAGTCACTTGCCTGCCTGGAGCCACCGCTTTCGTACCAGCTCTAGTTGCTAGTGGACTGGACACAACACGCTTTTGCTATGAGGGCTTTCTCCCCGTCAAGAAGGGGCGGCAGACACTCCTCACGGCACTAGCCACCGAGACACGCACCATCATCATCTACGAGTCGCCATACCGAGTCTGTCGCACGCTCTCAGACTTGATTACATACTTCGGCGCAGAGCGGCAGGCAGCCACTTGCCGTGAGCTATCTAAGCTACACGAAGAGGTGCGGCGAGGTACGCTACAAGAGCTAAGCGAACACTTTGCAGAGACAGCTCCTCGCGGGGAGTTTGTCATCGTCGTAGCTGGAGCCACGCCCATCAAGGCCTCTAAAAACAACAGTAAACACATAACAGAAGATACAACTATACAATTATGAAACAGTCACTATCTCTCACTTTATCAGCATTGGTAGTAGCACTACTGATGCTCACCGCTTGCGGTAAAAATAGTAAGCAAGAAGAAGAGCGACAGAAGGAACTCACCGAGTTGCAGACTCTCCGCACGCAGGTTGCTGAGCAGGACTCACTAATCAATCTAGTGATCCAGAACTTCGCTCAGATACAGCAGCTAGAGGGTATGATTACGCTAGATGGCAATAGCGAGGTACCCCAGTCTCAGCGTGGTAAGATCGAGGACAATCTACGCCTAATCAATGAGAAACTGGAGTCTAATCGTCAGACCATCGACCTCCTCAACAAGAAGCTCGCTCAGTCTGGAAACAAAAACAGCTCTCTACAGCGCACCATCGGCACGCTACAAGAGCAGCTCAATGCTAAGAATGCTGAGATCCTAGATCTCACCGAGGAGCTCAAGCGCAAGAACTACGCTATCGGTGTCCTTGACTCAATGGTCACAGACCTCAGCAACAATGTGGAAAATCTAAGCAAGACCTCAGCAGCACAGCAAGCTGAGCTAGAGCGTCAAGACGCTGCCCTTAACACTGTACGCTACTGTATCGGTACTTCACGAGACCTTAAAGATATGAATATCATCCGCAATGGTGAGGTCGTCACAGAGGGATATCAGTCAGACTACTTCACGCAGATAGATCTGCGCAAGGTGACTTCGATACCGCTCTATGAAAAGAGAGCAGAGCTCAAGACGAAGCACCCTCAGTCTAGCTACAAGCTGGTCAAGGGAGAGGACAAGATGCTAACCCTTGAGATCACTAATCCTAAAGAGTTCTGGAGCCTCTCTAAGATACTTGTCATACAGATCTACTAATCAGTCTCCTGACACATTACATTAATGCAAAAGGGGAGGTGCCTCGAGACACCTCCCCTTTGAAGTTTATGAGACTCTTATCTTCTTTGCGAGCAAACTTATGAAGTACAAAGCACTACTCTTCGACCTCGATGATACGCTGTGGGCTACCTTTGACAACAATAAGGCTAGCCTGCACAGACTTTACGATGAGGAGGGGTGGGGTACCTATTATGCAACCTTTGAGGACTACTTTGCCGCCTACTTTCCTCATCAGGAGCAGCTCTGGGATGACTATCGCAAGGGGTATATCAGCAAGGAGCAGCTACTCCTAGATCGTCTGCGCTATCCTCTACGGGGGCAAGTCTCGTGGAGCGACCAGCAGGTCAAGGAGCTCAACCATAGGTTTATGCAGTACGTCCAGCAGCAGACGGGTCTCATACCGCATGCCCTAGAGGTGCTCGCAGAGCTACATAGAGACTACACCATCTGTATCGTGAGTAATGGATTTGAAGAGACGCAGTATGGCAAGATCAATGGCTCGGGCTTGGCACCCTACATTGACAAAGTGATACTCGTCGACCATGTCGGTGTGCCTAAGCCTGCGCCTGAGTTTCTAGACTACGCCTTGAAGGCAGTAGGCTGTAGCCGTCAGGAAGCACTCGTCATTGGGGACAGTTGGCCGAGCGACATCATTTGTGCCTTCAACAGTGGCATCGACTCCATCTGGTACAATCTATGGCAAGTGCCGATGCCCGAATATGACCAGCAGAGCCACTCCGTGCTTGAGATCAGAGATCTGCGGGAGCTACTGCCCCTGCTCACACCGAGTACCGCTACACGCCTATGATCACCACCGTCGAGGGGGTGGTGCTGCGTGTCATCCCGTACTCAGACCGCTCACTCATAGCTACGCTCTACACTGATCTGTGGGGAGCTACAGCCTTCTCCGTGCCCATCGGTGGTCGGAGCCGAGCAACGAGCAACCTCTTCCAACCGCTACGAGGTCTGCAGATTACGACCCCCTCGCCCGCCAGTCAGCCCGTCAAGCTCATTCGTCAGGTACAGCTCGTCCGTGGTGCGCTCCCCTTAGCTCAGCGACCCGCCGCTAGCGGTTACTTCCTCTATCTCGCTCAGCTCCTCAGAGAGTTGCTCGCACAGGAGCCTGAGGACCTGCGTCTATATAACATAGTGGTGCAAGCCTTAGACCTGCTAGACAGCATAGAGAGCCTTGAGGAGCTACAAGGCTTCGACCTAGCTCTGCTAACCTCCATACTACGTACCAAAGGGTACCTCCCTGAGGGGCTAGAGATGCGAAGCCTAGACTCAGAAAGCTATAGGACACACTGGCTAGACCTCGAGCAGTGGACGATACTCCCGCTCCAGACCGACTACTCCGTGCCGCTCACACCAGAGCTACAGAGTGCCTTGCCGAGGCTCCTGCGATACGACCTAGAGCACTTTGCTCCGAATAGTTTCTCGCCTGCAGAGTACGAGGCCCTGCGCAGGCTGCTGCTCCACTTCACCGAGCTCCACTCGCCCTCCTTCCGCATCAAGCACATCACACCGCTCCCCTGAGCTAGCCCAAGTTTCACGGCAAAAATGAGTTTCGGGACGTTTTGTTGCGAAACTAGAGAAGGCGAGAGTCGTAACTGATTGAGTGTCAAAGGTAGTTCTTCGGCGAGTGGGGCGGATTCCGATTTGTATGGCACTTTTGGTTGAAATGTTTGTCGTTATTTTGTAGCCTCCTAACGTAGATAGACAATGCAAAGGTAATCTGTAGGACACACAGTCCATAACTCAAACGTCACAGCCCGCAACCAGCAACCATTACACGTTCTCTCCCGTGAAATTTGGGGTAGGGACGCATAGTCGTGCGTCCGTTCCCGTTAAAACCCTGGTGCGGTAATGCGTTGATGCAATAGACGACGTCTTGCTGGTTCGACAACGGACGCTCAGACCGAGCGTCCCTACGAAGGGTTACTCGCGTCGCTTTGACACAACGGATGCAGTTGACGAGTCACAAAATGTAGGTACGCATAGTCGTGCGTCCGTTCCCGTTAAAATCCCAGTGCGGTAATGCGTTGATGCAATAGACGACGTCTTGCTGGTTCGACAACGGACGCTCAGACCGAGCGTCCCTACAACGGGTTACTCGTCTCGGTTTGATACAGCATTATTCGTATCGGTTTTATAGGGGCGGATGCTCTACGGGCGTCCCTCCAAGGTGATCCCCTATGATACGAAAATAGAGCGACAAGTGCCGCTCTATCAATCGTTTATCTACTTGGAGCGGAAGACGGGGCTCAAACCCGCGACCCTCAGCTTGGAAGGCTGATGCTCTATCAACTGAGCTACTTCCGCATACTATGCGACTTTACCTATTTATGGCTTGTAGACATTAGTCGCTTGAAGACGTAGACCTCATCGTGGGCAGTGATGGATTCGAACCACCGTAGGCTTGCGCCAGCTGAGTTACAGTCAGCCCCATTTGGCCACTCTGGTAACTGCCCTCTAGGTCGTCCAGATTGCTCTGTCAGCGCCTTCGTGAGTGCAAAGGTACAAAAAACTTTTGTCTTTGCAACTATCTAGCCGATCTAAAGACAAGAAAAAAGCAATGAGACGTAGTGTTGATAGAAAATCGCATAGAGAGCTTCACCTCCCTTGAGGGCTACGTCTCATCGCATTCTCTTGTTTTAATTATTGTCTCTTAGAGAGGTGTGCGTTGACGAGGTAGATACCCTTGTCACCAGCCATACGTAGCTGATCGATGATACCGAGTACGGTATTCTCCTCCTCGACCTGCTCATCGATGTAACGCTTGAAGAATGAGCTAGTAGCGTAGTCGCTCGTCTCTAGCGCCTCCTTGTATATGTTGTGTATCAGCTCTGTAACGTGACACTCATGCTTGTAGGCTGCCTCAAAGAGCTCGATAGGAGTCCCAAAGTGCTGAGGCATCTCAGCTATGCCTGTGATATGTGGCTGTCCCGAGCGTGTCTGTAGGTAGTGTGCTATCTCTAGAGCATGCTCTATCTCCTCGTGGTACTGCTGGAGGAACCAGTGAGCGAATCCATTGTAACCCTCTTCCTCCATCTGGAAAGACATAGCGAGGTAAAGGTATGCTGCGTGAAACTCTTCGTTGACTTGAGCGTTGACCATAGCGGCCATCTTTTCGTTGATCTTCATATTGCTTTGATTTAAGTTTTACCAGACGGACACCTATCGTCCGCCACTGCAAATATAGCAAATATTTTTCAGTTCATAGTTACAATCTGAGCCTTTTTTGAAGCCGATCTAATGGCATTGAAAAAGTGAACTATTGCTCATTTGGATTATAGTTACTACCTTTGTACTCTGTAATTGAGAAGGGGAGTTTTCCCTTTAGGAGAGATGCCAGAGTGACCGAATGGGCCGGACTCGAAATCCGGAAAGCGGCTTGTCCGCTTCGGGGGTTTGAATCCCTCTCTCTCCGCCAACAAAGACTCCGAAGTGACTCCACCGAAGGAGTCTGCAAAGAATCCGTCAGAATGAGGATAGTCACTGTAAAGCTTCATTTTGCAGTGACTCCTAGAGACAAGTGATAGCGAATTATCGGCAATGCCTCAGTGTATTGCCAATAATTCGCTTTTTCTTTTGCTTCTATTTCAGTCGTAGTCGGGAAGTATTGCTGTAAAAGTTTTTCAGCGGAAGAAGAGTCTTTTGCTCAAATGGGGGCTTCGAAATCAAAAATAGGGAGCTCAACCGCTTCAATTCTACGGTTGAGCCCCCTTGATGTGCCCTTTCAGCCTTTTATCGGACAGCAATAGGTTAGAATCCTGTATAGATGGAGATACAGCACTAATATACAAATAAGCTGTCCGGAAGCACTGGTAGTCCTAAGTCTTGTCTGAGACTGTCAGACAGTGCCTGATCTCTCTTTTGAGGATAGGGCTGTTGTAGCCACTGTCGAAACCCCGAAAAGTATAATGTGCGTTTCTCTTTCATCACATAATACTTATCAAGCAAGGTGGCTACAAATTCGGCAGATAGTCTACCTGCTTCCACCTCTCGCTTCAATAGGTCATAAGTCTGTGGCTCTATCAACCTTTGAGGATTATGTAATAACACTGCGGGCAGAGCTTCAAATAGGTATCTGAAAGAGTCGTTGTACTTTCCCAAATCGTTGATGTACCCATAATGCTCAATGAGCCAAATTGCCTTTGAAAAGCAGAGACTATCAGTATGGAGATTAAAAGCCCGACTGTTTGCGAAGAAAAGGCTGGAGTTGTCTCTAATACCCTGATCTAGTGCTCTAATCTCAGCTAGTATTATCGCAATACTATCCAATCGTGTGATCTCCGAGTCAAGCTTTCTCTGAGGATTTGAATTGGTCGCAACAGGAGCACACGCTGTCAAGAGACAAGCGATGATTGTAAGTGCAAGTTTAATACGCCTCATTATGGTCTATGATTTCCGTTTGTTGACTTATTCCGTTTGCTTGCAAAGGTAGCCATTTACTTCGACACAATAGTGCCCTATTTGTCATCATTGGAAATAATGCGTGAGGCATCAGATCGCTTCGCTTGGATCTTCTGATTGAGCGATGACTTGCCGAAGTAGTAGGCGATGGATAGCGAGACACCCATATCCTCGCCCCACGACTTCGTCCACCGATCGAAGTCCGGTGTGTGACTCTCTGATAAGCCCCACGAGTGGATGCCGTGTCCGAGGCTTTGCCTCCAAGACTTGTATGCCCATAAAGTCAGCATCACACGGGACCCAATGCCTTTGCTCATCATGATGTTGCATTGCATCATCCCATCCTGTGTGGTGTAGAGATAGTGGTAAGGAGATGAGTAGCTGAAGTTGACATCTGCTGTCCAGTCGTAGCGGTCTGAAAGCGTGAAGGCATTGTTGAAGGAGCCGTCCGCCATCCAGGTTCGGTAGTTGTACCCATACTGAGGAAGCCCCGCTATGGTCACCTCATTACAAGTGTAGCGTCCCGACACATTAGCATTGGCATACCACCACGAGGTGATGTTACCTCCATATCCCATAGAAAGGCTCAGCGACCGACCGACACCGTAGTTGTAGCTCTTAGTAGCAATTACTCGATCAGGAGTCAGTATAGCAAAGCTACCGATGTTGTCTCGCGTCTCTCCGTAATAAGCTTGTGCATAAAAGTTGCGGTAGCGAGCCGTCAAGGTATGAAACATAGAGCGAGCTGGTCTCAACTCTGGATTGCCCTGCGTGTAGGCATTCATTGCAGTCCACTTGACAAAGGGCGAGTACGATGCAAAGGAGGAGTAGTTATTACTCATGGAGAAGCCATACGAGAGGCTCAATGCACCTCGCCGCCAAGACACACTGGCATAGGGGAGCAGGTACCATCGCCCAGAATAGTGTTGTCTCGCACCATCATCATAAGCCCCCGACGTACTATGATACTGTCCATACAGCCCACCATACAGAGAGATATTATACGGAAGCTGATAATATGCCAAGAGATAAGGAAGATGCAGCATCTCGCTGTAATGCAATATACGATCAGCTGGACGAAAGCAGCCTGGGATCACACGGATGTCGTAGGTCTCACTGTAGCGAGCTTGGCTCAGCGAACTATTATTGCCTAAATAGAGGTATAGTTTCTCAGAGAGCGGGATCGATAGTTGCGTCTTAGAGGAGTAGCCACTCGTTGCCATCGGGAGGTTGGACTGGTAGTCCAAGTAGGATGGATGACTTGGCAGGTCACTCCTATTATAGCGTTGGCTCATCGTCTGGCGGTAGTCACTCCATAGACCGCTAACTTCTGCCGTCAAGTAGATACCACGGGGGAGCTTGCCTTGGTAGTAGATGATGCTCCCTAGGTAGCTATCCACGTAGTCTCTGTTGATCTGTCCCGTGAAGGTCGAGTCTATGCCGACGGAGCTATAACGGTCGGTTATAGTAGTACGTGGCTTGCCTCCATAGCGATAGAGATCTATTGAGGCTCCCACCGTATGTCCCTCTGCAATCTTGTATTCTCCCGTCAAATTGAGGTCATATTGACAACGACGGGTGTCTCGGAGCTGCTCAGAGGTATTGATCACGCCCGATTGCAAGTAGTGAGTCTCTCCCTCAGACCGCTCATAGTCTCTCAAGTTGCGAGCCCCAGCGTAGAGCTGCACTTGCCATCTGGGTGCCTGATAGACGAGTGTCGTGCTGAGCGTCTCCTTCCACCTTTTAGTGCGGATCAGCTCTCCACGCACACTCCCTTGGAACCCCACATTGTTGTCCTCGATGACAAGGTCGATGACTGCCGTACGTTCACCGACGCCATACTCTGGTGAGGGCTGATAAAGTACTTTCATCGATTTGATCTGGCTTGCTGATAGCGTCTTTAGGTAGCTCATTAAGGCCGACATGGACATGAGGGAGCGGCGACCATTGATAAAGAAGACGACATCGTCCGTACCTACCACGGAATAGCTGTCCAAACCCTTCTTTGAGATCATCGGCACATAGGCAAGAAGGTCTACGGCAGTACGATTGCTGATTAAGTCTTGATTAAGTATACGACACTCTATGCCACCTCCGATTGGCTTAGTACGCACTTGATGCGCTAGGACGACCACCTCTCCGAGAGCAGTGTCATCATCCTCCATAATCACCTCTCGGTAAGCTCCTAGTGTGACATCGTATGGGATAGTGACTTGCTTAGCTCCAATGAGTGAATAGGTCACGCTGAATGCCTTCTCGGGGAGTTTCATCGCATACCTACCTAAACTATCCGTCACCGCCATCGTAAGCAATGTGGAGTCTTGGTTACTATATAGTAACACATGCACATTCTCCAGCGGAGTACGTTCCTTTGAGACGACTCGACCTGTTACTTCCTGTGCAGTTGTGGCTTGTAGAGACAGACCAAGGCAACATAGTATTATAGCTATGGTGGAAGTTGCTTTTGATATGAGAGCTTTATTGAGATACTGCATAATTAGGGGTGTATAAACGAGGATGTCATTCTTAGAGTAATCATAGAGCTACCAAAGCATTTACCCTCTGTGAAAACAAATCACTCGATAGCTAGTTCTTGTGCGAAAACTTGCGATAGTCAGCAGAGGATTATGGGCAAATAATTGTATTAGCTTATTGGCTATAATGCCCCCTCTGGCATAAGACTCCTAATTTGCAGTTTGGAATGCTTGCGTAATGTGTATGAAAAGAGTATGAATGGGCGCAAACTACTGCTAGTAAATTGTTGCGTTACCTTTTGGTAGTAACCAGCGGAGTTGATTATGCTGTATTGCTCCCTGATTCCCCAAAAGTATGGTATTCCAATACTGATTTGGATGTTGTCTGTAGGATACCAAGCAAGCGATATGTCAGCCACTGATGGGTTCTTGAAGTGTGTGACAGAGATACTCGTATAACTTTTGGGCATATACTTAATGGAGGCGGTTAGTCCTAAGTTATCTTTCATCCACCAAATCAAGTTACCATCAATTTGCCACGACCATTGTTTTGGTTGCTCATTGAAGTGCTCCAACATAACATTGGATCCTAACATTGCAGTGATATTGTTGTGTTGGAAACTGATCAACGGTCCAAAGGTGAAGCACCTATAGGTGCCATTATTTCGATAGGATCGAACGTATTGCTCTCCGTCCATATAGATATAGGGTTCGATGATATCTCTGATCCATGTTTGATCTGAACTCAATGAAAATCTCACTTTATCAAGGCTGAGTTCATAAGACAGCCCAAGGACATTTTTTTGGTTTGGTCTTAGGTGTATATTTCCTTCTTCACGTAATAGCGGATTAGAGGAGGTTGAGAAAGTTCCAAGTTGCATTGATGATGGTAGACTGTTAGTCAATACATGGCTTAGTCTGACAGCTTGTTTGTCATCAATCACATACACGAGACTTTCAGAAGTGCGAGGTCGGAAGTAGCTACTCTTGCGATCTGAAGCTTTGACAAATAGTCCTTGTATCCCCACTGAAGCCATTAGCATAAATCTATGCCATCGTTGCTGATAAGTTGCGAAAGTGTAATTGCTGAGTTGCCAAATACTTTCTTTGACAAAAGGATCAGATTCGACATTTAATATTTGGTCGTCAGTATGCACCAAATGGTTGCCGAGTTCAAAAGATCCAAAAGAATGAGATCCACTAGCATAATCAGCATTGAAAGTATATTGATTGCGAATGGAGTTGAGTCCTATATGTGTGGTGCTTCGCTCTTTTTCCCACAACTCATCTGTTGATTTATAAAAGTCCGCCGTTCCACGATTATAGTGAGCGTATAAGTCTAAAGTACTTTGATCCTTGAATGTGTGCTGATAAAAAAGAGCTCCAAGAATTCCATTATCAGTCTGACGATCATTTTGACTTACAGATAAAGGACTTTGTTGTATTGGCTGATTGTCGAGGGATAGAGTCCCAATCTGATGGCTATCTGATTGATTTGTTTTCTTTTTGAATACGAACCGAGCCGCAAAGTAATCGTCCTTACTGGGTAACCACTTCAAATTGATATCCCCATTAACTTCATTAAACCGAGCACTCTGTACACCTTCTCTTATTTTAGCCAGATTGTCCATATGTTCTTCCCATTTGACCGAGGTACGATCATTATGGAGATATTCGTAAAACAGACTTCCGTATACAGCGAATTTAGATCTTCCAAACTCGAAATTACCTCCAGCGAAACCTTGCCGGAAAGGCACATCATGTCGCGTTCTAGCATCTATGTACGTATACAAAGGGCGATCTGGACGAAGGCGAATATTGACTACTTTAGTGTATCCTTGTTCTAGATATCGTGCTGTTACTATTTCTGACACTTCCACCGACTCGATATCGGATGGAAGTATAGGAGAGATGCCAGTATTTACAAGCCTGCCATCAATAAGGATGAGAGGTTTTTGCCCATCGCGTGTTGTAATAGACTGCCCAATAATATCTACCGAAAGAGCTGGGATTTCAGAGAGAGCTCTAAATGGGTCTTTCAACGCTTTACTTTTTTGCGAAAGCTTGAATACCTCTCCAGTTGCAGTTACTTTAGATGGGCTTTTTGCTGTAATGACGACTTCATCCAATTGCGTCACTTTAGGCTCCATAGAGATATTCAATGTTGTGTCGGATTTTATGTCTAATGTCTGATCAAATGGAAGATACCCGAGAGCAGAAACTATTATTCGGTATTGTCCTATAGCTGGTAGGGGTACACTCTTCTCTCGTTCATCGAGATATGAGAAGAGTATAGTAGAGTCATTTTGCTCTATCAGTAGCTCTGGTCTTGATATCGGCTCGTTATCTTCACAAACAATCAGAAGCTTCAAGATAGGCGTTGATTGAGCTTTTAATGTCATAGAAGACATAATTAGGAAACAGAACGCCCCCAAGACTATCTCTGTGATTTTCATATATATAACAGTTATTCTAATGTTAGTTGAGTAAGTACTTCTATGCTCAATGTGCTATCCTTATTTTATTATGTGTTGCTGGTAGATATAATCCCAAAGTCTCTCTAAATCAGGAATGGACAATTTATCCACTAAGGCTCCTCCATAGGACAAACCCATATATAGGTTATGAAACGTGCTAGCAAGCAATGTCGCATTTGTGTTTGGGCGTATTTCGTTCTTTTCTTTGGCTAAGTTGATCGCTTTCTCCCAAGCATCTATTTTTCCATTTTCATATTCAAGAGCTTTCGTCTTTTGTCCTGATGCAAAGGTCTCTACGGGACTTTACAGCAATGCTTTATGAATGGAGTTACTGATGCGGACAATATAGATGCCTCTTGACGGCATTGGAATGGAATGGGAGGAGGTAAGGCTTCCTTGCGCTATCAGCGTCCCATCTAGGGCATAAACAGAGTAGGGGATAGGAGAGGAAAGGCTTTCCATCACCTCAATGACCAGTTGACCGTCTCTTCCATAGATTTTGTATTTCCCAGCATCGTCCGCCTGAGGTGTTTCTACCCCAGATGGGAACTTGTCCGTCTCTATGATATTGGTAAAGTAACTCCAACCGAAAGCCTGACGGTACTTCTCGCCCGAACCGATGGGAACATAGACAGGTATGTCGTTGGGGGTATAGCCGTGAAAAGTTTCATGTTCCCCCTCTTCGTTAGTATCACAAGATGGTGGAATAGGAGAGAGCGAATATATTTTCTTGACGTATTTCCAATTTGCACAAGTCCCTGCCCCCAAGTACTCAAGAGAATTTGGGAATACGATAGAATCAACTGCAACATACCAAAGAGCATCCTTCTCTATGCGTTTCAATCCATTGGGCAAGTTTACTGGTTTGAGCATTACATCCCCGCAAAAGGCAGCCTCATCTATTATTGTCACGCTCTTTGGAATATTCACAGTCTCCAACAAAGGACACCAGGACGCAAGAGAAGCGGGGATCGTATTAATATGCTCTGGCAACTGTATCATCTTTAATGCTGGGCACATAGAGAAAATACTCTCTCCCAACTCTATGACTGTATTAGGGAGTATTGCTTCTATGAGGTCACTTCCCAAAAAAGCAGCAAGTTTGATTTGCTCCAAACCCTCAGGAAAGTTTACCTCTACCACTCTTGTGTTATAGAAAGCAGATATGCCAATGCTTTTAAGCGTAGAAGGAAGAATCAACTTACCAAAAGATTGACAGTTAATGAAGCATTGGGTGGGAATGTCCGTGATTCCCTCTGGGATAATTAAAGGGTCTGTACTCAGCCAATGACAATTTGAAAAGCACGAACGCCCCAACTTCCTTAGGCTCTTAGGAAGATTCACTTGTTCTAATCTCATTCGGGAAAAAGCGAAATCTCCTATTTCTTGAATACCCTCGGGAAGGATCAGACGACGTATTGGCAGATAGACGACTCCTTGATATGCTCTTGGATCATCAACGAGTTGCCTGTCTCTTTTAAAAAGTGCACGTATAGGGATCTTATTATTCTCCACCTGTGCATACTCTAGATTCAATACAGTGAGTTTTCCATCAAAACTGCATTTCCATATAGTTGTGAAGTCGGCAGCATTGATTGGCCCATACACGATCAAAGAATCCACAGTATTCCACTTGTCGCCCAAGACTTGCTCCAACTGACCATAGTCGCTCACCCTCGCATCATAGAAACTGACTTGTCCCCACGTCTTTTGAGAGAAAAAGAGGGTAAAGACCAAACACATAACCAAAAGGGAACTTCTCTTCATATCATTTCGATGTTTGGCTTTATAGTGAGTGCACATTCCAACGTCAAGTACAACACAACTACAAGTGTGAGTAAAAAACTTTGTAGGGAGTTTCATAGTCGAGTTTTTTGCAAGGGGTGATTAGAAGCGGTGCTCGATGTTCCATGCTCCTGGCTCTTTCAGTTTATATGGTGTAGGGTGTATAGGTACTTCCATTGCTTGCGCAGTGCTGCGATAGAGAGCTTGTCAATCATTGCTCCTTCGAAAGAGAGCCCTATGTAGAGGTGGTGAAAGGTCTCTGCAAGCATTGTCGTATCTGTGTCGGGACGTATCTCGCCACGATCCTTCGCGAGGTTGATCGCCTCGCTCCAAGCCTCTATCTTTTTTGCTTCGTACTCCTGCACCTGCTCGCTCCAGGTCTCGTGATGATCTTTTAGATACAAGATGAAGCTCATAAAGCTGGCAGACGTGACACGCACATCGACATCCTTGAGGAAATAGGTCATCCGTCGCTCTATGATTGCCAAGCAGGTGTCCATAAAATCCTTGAGAGGCGTCGGACTAGTCAAGTACTCCGCACCATAGTCCACCTCCTCGAGGAATGCATCGATGAATTGGTCAGCAACATGCTTGAACAGATCCTCCTTGCCTCTGAAATGATGAAATATAGCACCACGAGTGACCTGTGCAGCACGCTCGATATCTGTAAAGCTGACAGCATCATATCCCTGTGCGAGGAAGAGCTTAAAGCTCTCTCGGACTATTGCCGCTTTCTTTTTAGTCTCTTTTCCTTCCATAGCGATCGAATAGATACGTACCAGTTGGTTCTTCTCTTTCTAGGCGCAATATTACAAATAAAAAACGAACTGACAAAACGTACCCTTGTGATTCCTATCGGGGAAACACGATATATCTTCGCTTATAAAGCAGAAAAAGATAGGATGGGCTTCAGAAAACGACAATAGCCACGTGGAAATTCTTAAATCGCTACGT
>QWCY01003273.1_pt1 | contig 31547 bp, 29 predicted proteins | sample 1972631 | NCBI WGS metagenome assembly QWCY01 (sample SAMN09866696, study PRJNA288562) | Human gut metagenome isolate pre1_stool, whole genome shotgun sequencing... | isolation source: gut | host: Homo sapiens | place: USA: California
ATAACCTTTTTTCAGAAACAGCCTGAACGATTCATTAAGGATAATGTCCCTTTTGCTTATGCTTTCTTTATCTATTTGTTTTTCCATTATTTCATACTTAGTAGATTCAAAACAGAACGTTTGTTCTGTGTTTATAAGTGCAATATTATGCAAATTATTTCAATCCGCCAAATATTTCGGGGAATTTTTCTTCAAAAAGTTTCATTTCTCTCTTTTTTTGCATTTTGCAATAGAAAAATAGTTGTTTCTATTCATTTTTGCTGATTAGGCAATAAGGCTAAAAAAATCTGACAAATTACTTCCATTAAAATTAGTTGGTAATGATTTTAAGTGCTCCTACAATTTATTTCCGTAAAAACACACTGCTTTCATCAGAAAATATTATCTTTGCATTATCAATTTAAGTGTTCTTTGGGGCGCTGCAGAATAAAGAAAGGGAAAGAAACTCGCTCGTTTCCAACTCGTACCCCTTTTACCCTTTACACTTTCTTATCTTACTGATTATCTGCTATATACGAATTTATTGAATCTTTTGCGGGCGTAAAGCGTGAATTATTATCACGAAAAATAATTTATTTTTGGAGCAAAAATAAATTAAAAATAAATTAAAAAGGTAAGCTTTTTATAGAGAGAAACCGATCTTTAGCCACTTAAAAGCTCAACACTTGCCATTTGAAAACTCATACCCTAGCAGGATACAATAATTTTAATTAGAAAAAATTGACTATCTTTGTAGAAGATAGGCGGCACTCGGCAATTTGAAAGTAAATTTTCATTGCGCTCGTTGGCACTATCTTTGCATAAGATAGGCGGCACTCGGCAATATTCAAGCAAGCTTGTATTGCGCTCGCTGGCACTATCTTTGCATAAGATAGGCGGCACTCGGCAATATTCAAGCAAGCTTGTATTGCGCTCGTTGGCACTATCTTTGCACATCAGAATATAAACCTAGATAAAAATAACTCGTATGTTTTTAAAAAAAATCGTAGTGTGTATGTCTTTGCTCGCCATTTCATTATCAGGCGTAGCACAAAACGTATATACCATTTACCCTGTTCCTCATAGCCAACAGGCTTTAGGAGGAAAAGTTTCCTTTACAAAAGTAGTGAACGTTGTAGCCGATGCCTCAATAGATGAGGTTACTATCGCTCGAGCTAAGGATGTGCTAACAGCAAAAGGACTAACGGTGCAGGTTGGCAAACGCGCTAACAACAAAGTGTCTAACGTGTTCTTGGGTGTTGCGCTCAAAAATGGAGTAGCAACCGCTATGGCAAAGAAATGGCACATGGAGACAGAAGTGTTTAATAAGGTAGGAAAATTTGATAAACATTTGCTTTGCATCACATCAAATGGTGGGAAAGCAAACGTTATGATCCTAGGCGAAAATACAGATGCTACTTTCTGCGGACTAGCCTCACTAGAGCAAATCCTCGATAATGGTACTAAGAATTTGGCTTGTGTAAAAATAGAAGACTATGCCGATATTCAGTATCGTGGCGTGATAGAGGGCTATTATGGGGTGCCTTATTCGGCTGAAACCACTAAGGATCTCTTCCATTTTATGGCTCGTTATAAGATGAATAGCTATATGTATGGAGCGAAGAGCGATCCTTACCACTCGCAAAAATGGCAAGAGGCTTACCCTGACTCGATCACTCCGGAGCAAAAAGCCATTGGTTATTTATCGGCTCCTATGATGCGCGATATTACCACAACAGCACATAATAATAAGGTAAACTTTATTTGGGCTATCCACCCGGGAGGTGCATTCACCGAGAATAAAGATAATAATGTGATCGGTAAGATCATGAATAAATTTGAGAAAATGTACAATCTTGGGGTGCGCCAATTTGGTATTTTTGTCGATGATATTGGTGTACCTACAGATAGCATCAGCCTAGCTTTGAATGCAAAACGCCTGACAGAAGCTCAACATGCTGTGGAGGAACGTTGGAATAAAACTTACAAAACTGCTGCCGACACCGTGAAACCTATCAACTTTGTGCCACAACTCTATGCTTACTCATGGTTTAACGACACCGTGCGCCACAATTTCTTTTCGGCTTTGAGCCATACACCAAAGAATGTAGTGGTGTATATCACGGGAGCAAAAGTATGGAGTGTGCCTAATTCGCACGATCTTGAGATAGTTTCAAAGAGTTTCGGACGTTCTTTGGCATGGTGGTGGAACTATCCATGCAATGATAACGATATGAGCAAACTATTCGTGCGTGATACCTATACCAACTTTGCCGATGAGAAATGGATAGACAATGATGCTAAGCTTGATGCTACATTGAGGGGGGCTAGCGCGCTCATTGCTAACCCTATGCAACAAGGATCGGCTTCGCGCATAGCACTCTTTGGAGTAGGCGATTACGCTTGGAACCATGCAGGATTTAAGAATGAGGAGAGCTATCAAGCATCATTGCAAGCTGTAGTGGGCAAAGGGCGTGCAAAGGCTTTCGATCATCTTTCTAAGTATTTACGATATTATGATGCCGAACCATTGCAAACACTCATCAGCGAATATAAAACGAGTAACAACGCAGCACCTTTGATGACTGAAATGGAGACATTGATGACCGATTGTTACACCTTTATGATGATGAAGCATTCGGAAAATAAGAGTGACAGCTTAATGTATGCCGACATTAGTCCTTGGGTGGAAAAAGTAAGCGACATGGCGTATATCACCCATCAACTACTTGCGGCTATCGAGACAAAGGAAGCAGGCAAACCCATATCCGCTGCACTTCAAAACAAGCTTCTTGCGCTTGCAGAAGGTTTAGACGACAATGGCAAGTATAAGTTTGGAGTACTCAATGGTATGGGCGACGACATCAAACTAAGCTACATTAGCGCAGAGCCAGCCCAAAAGGTAATGCGTCCTTTCATTAGTTTCTTAGCAGATAAGCTGAAAAAAAAGTAGTGATAGCGAAGATAAAAATATTAGATAAATAAAGTGGAAATCCACTGTAAGTCTTTTCTTACAATGGATTTCCACTTTAATATATTTTTTGCTGTATTGACACTAAGAGCTACAATTAAACAATACTCGCTTTGTAGTTTCGGCATATTGCAATGTAAAAGACTTATCTTTTACCGTGCAATAGCCTCTCCCCTGTTCTGTAGTTTTAATTAGTGTTACCCCTTATATTAACAAAAAGGGTATGTGAAAGTATCTATACCTTAGCTATAGAGGGCTCAGTCTACACCCTCAAAGGTTTTGAAAGAATATAGTTTTAATCGTAGCGTTTGCCACTGTTTTATCTTTATCTTCACCCAATAAACACAAAAAAATAGCAACCCTTGCTTGTAAAAAGGTTAAGATAAGTTAAGACCCAAAATATATTGGCAACTTTCTTCTATTTACCCTATTGATTATATAATGATAAATACCTATCTTTGCATAAGATAGGCGGCACTCGGCAATATTCAAGCAAGCTTGTATTGCGCTCGCTGGCACTATCTTTGTAGAAGATACAACATATTAGTACGAGAATATAAAAATATTAATTTCCTAACTATAACATTACAAAAAATAATGAATAGAAAAATTATCCTCTGCACGCTGCTTTTTGGCTCATTAGCCATAAATGCACAAATAAAGGACGGTGGCATCAGTCAGCAGATGATGCAAAAGATTGAAAGCACTACTAACCAATCAAGCTTTAAAGCGATTGCTAATGCTATGGCATCAAACCCTATCGATGACTTGGCACGCAACGCTAAGAACAAGACTATGTTTGATGATTATTTTAGCATAGAAACACCCAAACAGAATATTCATAACCAGAAAAGTTCGGGCAGATGCTGGCTATTCTCTGGACTTAACGTGCTACGCTCTCGCTTTGCATTGGCTCATAAAGACAGTATTAAGGTAGAGTTCTCGCATGTCTACCTTTCATTCTATGACCAACTAGAGAAATCAAACTTGATGCTTCAAGGCGTGATTGATTGTGCCAACAAGCCTATCGATGATCCAAAAGTTCAGTTCTTCTTTAAGAACCCAATTGGAGATGGCGGTACTTTCTGTGGTGTGGCAGACCTAACCGAGAAGTATGGCGTAGTACCTATGGAGGTGATGCCTGAAACTTATTCTGCAGAAAACACCTCACGCATGGCAAGACTCATCTCTTCAAAATTGCGTGAATATGGACTAGAACTAAGAAAAATGGTAGCCGACAAAAAATCAAAACAAGCTATCAAAACACGCAAAACAGAAATGTTAGGCACTATCTACAAGATGCTTACCATGTCGCTTGGCGAACCTGTAAAGCAATTTACCTATGCGTTTAAGGACAAAGATGGAAAGCAAATAGGTAAAGCAAAGACATATACACCACAAGAGTTTTACAAGGAAACAGTAGGCGGACCATTGAACGGCACATTTATCATGGCAATGAACGACCCTAGAAGACCTTACTATAAAACTTATGAGGTGGAATATGATCGCCACACCTATGATGGTCATAACTGGAAATATCTTAACTTGCCAACCGATGAAATAGCAAAGTTAGCAATCGCATCGCTAAAAGACGGCAAAAAGATGTACTCAAGCTACGATGTGGGCAAACAGCTTGACCGTGTTTCAGGCTTCCTAGACACAGAAAACTATGATTACGCAACACTCTACGGAACAACGTTTCCTATGACAAAAGCTGAGCGTATTTCTACATTTGATAGTGGATCAACACATGCTATGACCCTAACAGCGGTAGACCTAGATGAGAACGGAAAGGCTAAGAAGTGGAAGGTAGAAAATTCTTGGGGAGCAAAGAATGGACACAATGGTTATCTCATTATGACTAACAGATGGTTTGAAAACTATATGTTCCGCCTCGTTGTCGACAAAAAATATGCATCAGAAGAAATCTTAAAAGCGTTCGATCAGAAGCCTACTATGCTAACAGCCGATGATCCACTCTTCATAGAAGACAAATAAAAAGAAATAAGAAAAGAAACATATAGCTAAATAAAAACAACATTTGACGCTCATATTACATGATGGTATGAGCGTCATTTTGTTTCACATAACAAAGACTTGCACTATATATATTGAGGGTGAAATATGATAACAAACCCTGCTTTCTTAAACAAAAAATTATACAAAAAGCGCACACACACCAACCGTTAACCATAAATATATAAAGCATAAATCCTTGACACAAGGCAATAAAAGAGGGTGAAAAAAATATTTTGGGGCGTGAATGATCATTTTTTTTGCGAAAATGTGTTGTGGATACACAAAAAAAGACTATCTTTGCATACATAAAATATTATTTGCTGAAACTAATAAGTTAATATTAAGCGTTTTATGAAAAAGTTATTTATCGCACTTTCAATGCTTGCAATGGGCGTTGCTTCAACAAGTGCACAGGTTGCTTATGAGAAATCAAAGCTTGCAGACAATGTTTACATTGGTGTAGAAGGTGGTGCTACAACCCCTATGACATTCGACAAAGTATTTCCATTGAATCCAGCTGCTGGCATTAAGCTAGGTAAGTGGTTCAACCCAATGTTTGGTGCTAACTTGGAAGCACTAGCATTCTTCGGAAACAACGGTTTTTACACAGGTAGCACACTAGGTATGGTGAAATCACACACTATCGTTCGTGGTGTGAACATCGGTTTGAATGGTAATGTAAACCTAACAAACGTATTCTGCGAGTATCGCCCAGATCGTACTTTCGAGTTGATCGTTGATGCTGGTATCGGTTACACAAAGTTCTTTGGTGATAAGAATATCATTAGAGAAAACAACGTTGGTGATGATAACGAATTGACAGCTAAGACTGGTCTTCAGTTTGCTTTCAACTTCGGTAACGACAAGCAGTGGCAAGTTTATGCTGAACCAGCTGTTCTTTGGAACCTAACTCATGGTCCTGGCGATGCTGTTCAGTTCAACAGACATGCAGCTCAACTAGGTTTGTTCTTGGGTCTTAACTACAAGTTCATGACTTCTAACGGTACTCACAATTTCAAGGTTTACGATATTGCAGCTATGAACAACGAGATCAACTCTCTACGTGATCAGCTTGCTGCTAAGCCAAAGGAAGTTATCAAGGAAGTTATCAAGGAAGTTCCAGTTGAAGCACAGAAGGAACTTTGCGTAGAAGACTTGATCTTCGTAACATTCGCACAGGGTAAGTACTACCTAACTAACGAAGCTAAGGCTGCTCTTGATAAGGTTGCTGAAGGTCGTCACGTACAGATTGTAGGTACTGCTTCTCCAGAAGGTCCTAGGGCACTTAACGATCGTCTATCTCAGTCTCGTGCTGATGAAGTTGCTAAGTACCTACAGAACAAGGGTGTTGTTATCGACAGCGCTACTGGTAAGGGTGTACAAGGTGTAACTTCTAACCGTCTTGCAGTAGTTTACGTTAAGTAATCTGTCTGATTAGAAAATATTTAAGCGCATCGAAGCAATTCGATGCGCTTTTTTTATGTACCTTTGTAAATGAAAGATAAGGCTTTCAGATTTAATTATAAAGCTGAAGAGATTACAACCCAAACAGGGAACAAGCTTATAATAAAAGCCTTTATGATTATGTAGTAAGCGCAAACTAAAGTTATAAACGACTATTTATGATAGAATATATAAAAGGAGAACTTGCAGAATTAACTCCTACACTGGCAGTTGTAGAAGCAAGAGGAGTGGGTTATGCTATCAATATATCACTGAATACTTACAGTGCAATACAAGGTAAAAACGACATAAAACTCTACATTCATGAAGCCATAGTAACAGGAGGGCGCGATGATAGCTACACCCTTTATGGCTTTTTGTCGAAGCAAGAACGCTCACTTTATCGCCTTCTCATTACCGTTTCAGGGGTTGGAGCCAACACAGCTCGCATGATCCTTTCATCACTTACACCTAGCGAACTATGCAATGTCATAGCAAATGGAGATGAAAAGATGCTGAAAGCAGTAAAAGGTATCGGCTTAAAGACCGCTCAACGCATTATTGTTGACCTGAAAGACAAGATTATGCAAAGTGGAATTGCTGATGAATTGCATATAAATAGTTCATCAGCTAGCTCAAATATAAATACCGCAGTGAAAGACGAAGCACTCTCTGCACTTATTATGCTAGGCTTCTCTCCTGCTCCATCGGCAAAGGTTGTGGTATCTATCTTAACCGAACAGCCTGAGTTGCCCGTTGAACAGGTTGTAAAACTTGCCCTTAAAATGATAAAATAAGCTATAGAATGGGGACAAGAACTTTTGAATATAAAATAACAATCCTCGACTGGGCAAGCATTATTATCCTACTCTTTGGCGACTTAACCTGCCTTTGGCATCGCGAAAACCCCGCACTTATCGCATTAGGAGTATTGCTGATCATCGTTACCTTACGTGCAGCCGACCGATGTTTACACACTAAATACCTCCTCACCGACAAAGAAATTATTATCAAAACTGGCAGATTTAGCAGAAATAAAATAGTACCCTTTGGTGATATTAAGGAAGTTACCACCCAACCGCTAGCCTTTCGCATAGGGACAATTGTGGTCATAAAAAAAATAGATGAAGCCTATACTAGTCTCCAACCAAAGGAACACAGCAGCTTTATACACACACTACAAAAGAGACTCATTCCCAACAACCAAAGATAAAAATGAAGATTAAACAGATAACAACGCTACTACTTTTCACTTTTCTTTCTCTCCCATTAGCAGCACAAGTATATTTAGATAGTGCGGAAGTAGCACGCTTTCTACCCTACAAGAATAAGGTCGTAACTACCACCCAAAACGCATTAGAACAAGACTCTATATCAAGTGATGACGAAACTGATGACGAAGTAGATACTACTCTCACTGCTTTTGACTACGATACCCACCTTTCATGGAAAGAAAATATTACCCAACGACTCAACAATATCTTTCAAAGTCCACTGCTACAAACAGTTCAAGCTGGCGTGATGATATGGGATTTAACTGATGACACCTTGCTATTTCAACATAATGAGCAGCTCCATCTACGTCCTGCTTCTACCATGAAATGTGTTACAGCCATTGCTGCACTCGACAAACTCGGCTCTTCCTACACCTATAAGACGAGCCTTTACTATACAGGAAACTTAGTGGATAGCACACAAACCTTGGAAGGCGACCTCTATATTGTGGGTGGTATGGATCCAATGTTTAGAGCAACGGAGATGAACCAACTAGTTGCTGCTATCAAAAACTTAGGTATCAACCACATCACAGGCACACTATATGCCGACCTCTCATTTAAAGATAGCAAGCAGTTTGGAAGAGGATGGTGCTGGGATGATAAAAACCCTACCCTCACCCCACTGCTTTATAACAAAAAAGATATTTTCGTCGAACAGTTTAATCAAAAGCTAAGGCAAAACGGAATTACCATAGATAGCGGTTACGGTACACGCCAATACCCATCAAATGCACAAAATATCATTACTACTACCCATTCTATTGGAGACGTAATGCACCACATGATGAAAGCTAGCGACAATCTGTATGCAGAGTCTATGTTTTATCAATTGGCATCTAATGGCGGAATAAACAAGCACGCCTCTGCAAACAATGCGCGTATCTACATACAACAACTTATCCGAAAATTAGGATTAAACCCTTCCAACTATAAGATTGCAGATGGCAGTGGACTATCGCTTTACAACTATCTCACAGCCGAACTTGAAGTGAAACTCCTCCGTTATGCCTATCAAAATCCTGATATATACAACACCCTTCTGCCCACTCTTCCTATTGCAGGCGTTGATGGAACGCTTCGCAAACGTATGCGAAACACACCAGCAGCACGCAACGTAAAGGCAAAAACAGGTACAGTAGTAGGAGTTACCTCTCTAGCTGGCTACTTAACAGCGGCTAATGGGCATCTCATTTGTTTTTCAATTATAAATAATGGAGGACTCGTAAGCGGTGCTATGCGCAACTTTCAGAATAGGATTTGTATAGCACTCTGTCAATAACGAAGTATCGTTAATCCACTCGCAATAACAGCTTTTCAACATCACTATTCAAGCGTAGGTAAGGTTTCGCTAACAAATAACCTACATTACGGCGCAACATCGGAATAACATCCTCTACACTATGACTATAACTAGAAAGCTCATTTCTACGTTGCGTATCATGTATAGCCGTTTGATTTATCTCGCGTTCCCGCTCTCTTATGAGCTGATCACACAATCGCTTCATAATAGGCACTACCACCTTATCAAACAAGTGATGCCCTTGTATATATAAATAGGTATCTACTGGCTCAACACCAAGCTTTATCAAATCGTGTTTCGTGTTCAGATAGCTTTCTTTTGCATTAGGATGCCTCCTTTGTAATAAAGCTATTTTTTGTTGTACCTTATGCCGTAACTTTTCCAAGCTATTATTAGGGTATGCTATAGAAAAATTGCTTAACTCAATCGTTGTATTAAACTCTGTAAGCGAAAATTGCTTAAACCTATCTGTGCGATAAGCCCACACACTCCAAACAAACAAAGGAAATATAATCTGGCTATAAGTATGTAGGAACGCAGGGAAATCGAATACTTGATGATCATTTAAAGTTACAGCCACACATACATCATGTAAACTTTCGGCATAACACTGTAAGTTTTCAATGGCATAAGCATAGGTATGTAAGACATAAGGGTTATAACATACAACCTCTGAAACTCCCGTTGCCCCCTGTAAAAGATAGTCATAATCGGCATCTACACAAGCTATCATACTCTCACCTGCACACCTAGAAATAATATTCATAAGCACCGATTTCTTACCTCTTTCTAGTGTTTTCTCTCTCGATGGCAACATTACCTCAAAGTAACGCTTATCATCTTCATATTTACTAAGCACCATACGCCAAAAGAAGATGTCGTCATACGATTCCACATACACCACTATTCGCTTCCGACACTTCTGCCCATTTAGCTTATTAGCAGCATGAATATATGCCGATGAAATCTGTTCATTTAATCTTTTCCCCATACCATCGCTTCATTATTCAGACTGAATAATATCACTCACTTCTGTTACCTTGTCGAGCCATCCATTCATAATAACAGCAGGACTATGCGTTGTCAAAATAATCTGTACACTTGGATTTAGCTCTAAGATCATATCTACCAAGCGCTTCTGCCAATCAATATGCAAACTCACTTCTGGCTCATCCATAAAGAGTACGTAGGGAAGGTTATCCTCTATTAGCACCGTTAGTAAGATTACAAGAATTTGCTTTTCGCCACTCGAAAGCTGATAGGGAAACAACGTTTCATTTAACAATAGAAATCTAATTTCGTTTTCCGATCGGATAATCTTTTTCCCTGTCGCTGCAAAAAGGTCATCTATCAAATCTTGAAACCGCTTTTTAGGCAGAGATTCCTCTTGTGCTTTCTGAGCAGCATCAGCATCGCCCGATTGTAGGATAGAAATAATTCTGTTTCCTACATTCACTTGATAGTCTAAATACTTACGCTGCAACTGAAACAATTGCCAATCTAGCTCTGTAGTGAGGTTAGCATCCATCTTTGCCACACTCTCAAAGTTGAGCAAAGGGCGATCGAACGACCTAATAATATCATAGCGAATAGTAGTGGCATCGCTAGGATCTACTTTTAGTTTCACTCCGGGAGGCATCTGCTCCATTAAGTTCTCACTATGCATAAGCCCTCGTACCACCTTATTAAGAATAGTGCTTTTGCCCACACCATTCACACCGCTAAGCACATTTACCTTACGATGCAACTTCCACTTGATATGGTGGGTACCACTCCAAAGTTGGTCTATCTCTATTTCCTTAATATAGTTGGCGTATGTCTGCATAATTCTTCTCCTTTTAGGTTTGAAGCAAATATAAGGAAAAGTTTACAACTCTGCAAGTTTTTTTTAATATACCACAAATAGGGTAGCCAATATCCCACACATTGAGTATTTCATATCTCACGAAAACATCTTACCTTTGCATTGTGATAAGATGGTAAAACATAAAACCATGGCAACTCATCACCTTACTTATAAAAATAAAAAGAATAATATACTCTGCTTTTCAGGATAACAGAGCTAAAAAGAAAGGAAACAAATTATGGCAAAAATTGCACAGCAACTCACAGATCTTATTGGTAACACTCCACTCCTAGAGTTAGCTAAATTCTCGGCGGCCGGTGGATCGGACACTCCTATTATAGCAAAGATAGAATATTTCAATCCTGGTGGTAGCGTAAAGGATCGTATTGCCTTTGCAATGATCTCGGCAGCAGAAAAGAAAGGACTATTAAAGCCTGGCGCAACCATCATTGAGCCTACAAGTGGTAACACGGGAGTAGGACTTGCACTTGTATCGGCTGTAAAAGGTTATAAACTCATTCTTACTATGCCAGAAACGATGAGTATTGAGCGTCGCAATCTTGTTAAGGCGTATGGAGCTACCGTGAAGCTCACTCCTGGCAAAGACGGTATGAAAGGAGCTATCAAGGCAGCAGAGGAGCTACGCGAGTCGATCGCTGGTAGCGTTATCTTACAGCAGTTTGAGAATATGGCTAACCCCGAAATACACTATCACACAACAGGTCCAGAAGTGTGGAACAACACAGAAGGCAAAATTGATATCTTTGTAGCTGGTGTTGGCACTGGAGGCACCATAAGTGGCACAGCAAAATACCTCAAAGAGCAAAATCCTAACATTAAAGTGATAGCTGTAGAGCCAACCGAATCGGCAGTATTGAGTGGTGGTCAGAGTGGTTCTCACAAAATTCAAGGCATTGGAGCAGGATTTATTCCGAGTACGTATAATGGCAGTCTTGTCGACGAAATATTCCAAGTAGAGAACGATCAAGCCATTCTAGCTAGTCGTCATCTTGCACAGCAAGAAGGACTCCTAGTAGGTATCTCATCGGGAGCAGCAGCTTTTGCAGCTCGCGAAATTGCTAAACGACCAGAAAATAAGGGTAAAACTATCGTTACGCTTCTACCAGATACTGGCGAACGTTACCTCTCTACTGCCCTTTACGCCTTTGAAGAATATCCGCTTTAAACGCCTAGCCATAGGTACTAGGTGATAAAACACAAAACTACAAATATTTTCCAGGGGGTGTGTCAAAATTGATACCCCCTCTTTTTTTTTAACACGTTTTGGATCTAACAACCCATTTGGCTAAAAATAAAAGAAACCCCTCAACAATACTTGTAGAAACATGCATTGAAGAGGGGGAAGGAGGGGGTGTGTAAACACAACACACCCATATATTTAACCACTAAACTTATTTCGATACCATAACGGCTATGCGCCCCTTAGCACCGACCTTGTCCGTCACATTCACATCCGTTCTTCCTTCCTTCAAGACCGTTATTGTTATCGTTGCATCCTTAACAGACACCTCAACAACATTTTTATCTACGACCTCTGCCTTACAAGGGAAGCGTCCCGACTGAATGTTCACACGCTCGCTTTTGCCAACCAACAATGTCACGTTAGTTTTGCTTGTTATTGGGGTTTTGACCGATCGTCGTAACCGTTACCTTTCCTGTTTTCATATTCTTGTCGGTTACCACAATCTCTGTCTTACCGCCGTATAAGCCAGTAACAGCGATTTCGTTGTCGTTTTTATGCACATCTACACGGGCAATCTTTCCATCAGCAACCATTACTTTGTATGGTGCCGTTCCGTTCTTGATTTTTACGTTCTTTGTCTGAAGTGATTTCAACGTGAGCGAAGTAGGGTCGAGCGTAAGTTGCTTCTTCTTCTCCTCCTCTTCTTTCTTTCGTCTTGCTTCTGCTTCCTCTTGCTTCTTCTTCTCTTCCTCTTGCTTCTTCTTCTCTTCCTCCCACACGCACATAATAAAAGGATTAGCCACTTTGATGTTTTTTTTGTTTTCATTGTTATTTAATTTTAATAAGTATCATTACGTGTTTTTCATTCACTAAAAGAAAAACGGCTGCAAAGGTAATCATTTTCTGCAAATTACGACTGCTTCTCATAACACGACAAGATTTTTTATGTTTTTTTTGCACTGACAATTGGCAAGCTGATAACTATGGGCAAAAGTACACATTTTATCGGGCAGCAATAAATACGAATAGTTTTTTTATCTTGAGCCAAGGCTATCTGACTCAAAAAAAAGAAGAGTAAGAAATAGGATTTTACGCATATTGAATAGAAAAAAAGGAGTATAGCTAATTGACTAACTACACTCCTTATCATATTTTTATGAAGAGCTAGGTGAAAAGGAATACATTTGTAGTATTAATCCTAGTTCCAACTCTCCAGTGATTTAAAATTCGGCATTCTTTGGTGTACGTGCAAATGGGATCACGTCGCGAATGTTTTGCATACCTGTTACAAAGAGGATTAAACGCTCGAAGCCAAGACCGAACCCGCCATGAGGACATGAACCGTACTTACGAGTGTCAAGATACCAGTCGTATTGCTCTGCCTTCATACCACGCTTTTCTATTTCTGCTACAAGCTTATCGTAGTTTTCTTCACGCACAGAGCCACCGATAATTTCGCCAATGCGAGGGAAAAGCACGTCGGTACCTTGCATTGTCTTGCCATCTTCGTTCTTCTTCATATAGAACGACTTGATTTCAGCAGGGTAATCGTTCATGATAACAGGGCGCTTGAAGTGTTCCTCTACAAGGTAACGCTCATGCTCGCTGCTAAGATCCATACCCCATTCTGTTACAGGGAATTCAAACTTAACGCCTTTTTCTTGAGCTTCCTTCAAGATATTAAAGCCTTCTGTATAAGATAATCGCACAAAGTCTTGTTTCAAAACACCCTCAAGACGCTCTAGCAGGGTCTTGTCAATCATCTGATTGAGGAACTCAAGATCATCTTTACAATTGTCTAATGCCCACTGAACACAGTACTTAATGAAGTCTTCTTCAAGATCCATCAAATCCTCCTTATCAATGAATGCCACTTCTGGTTCTACCATCCAAAACTCTGCCAAGTGGCGAGGAGTATTCGAATTTTCAGCGCGAAAGGTTGGACCGAAGGTATAGATAGCTCCTAAAGCAGTAGCACCTAGCTCGCCTTCAAGCTGACCAGACACAGTCAGGTGGGTGCGTTTGCCAAAGAAATCCTGCTCATACTCCACCTTGCCGCTCTTTGCTACACGCTCAAGATCTAAGGTTGTAACCTGAAACATATTACCAGCTCCCTCTGCATCACTACCTGTAATGAGCGGAGTATGGAAATAATAGAAACCGTGTTCGTGGAAATAGCGGTGGATAGCAATAGCCATATTATGGCGAATGCGGAATACTGCGCCAAACGTATTTGTACGTAAACGCATGTGTCCGTACTTACGCATATACTCAAAGCTTTGACCTTTCTTCTGCATTGGGTAGTCGCTAGGACAGAGACCATAAATTACAATATCTTTGCCTTGGATCTCTGATGTTTGACCTTTACCTTGACTTTCTACTAAAAGACCAGTAACCCCGATACAAGCACCAGTGGTGATGCTCTTCAATGTTTCTTCATCTATAGATGAAGGATCGACTACTACCTGAATATTCTTTATTGTAGAACCATCGTTCAACGCAATAAAATCGACTGCTTTACTGCTGCGGTGAGAGCGAACCCATCCTTTTACGATGATCTCTTTTCCAAAATCGGTGCTAGATAAAGCATCGACAACTTTAGTTCTTTTCATTTAATCGACTATATATTATAATGTATAGACAGCTTGTCTGTCTATGTTTATCATACAGGGAGACGATGTTTTCAACGTCTCCCATGAACTGATTTCTTTATTCGAACGCACCCATACGAAGCATTTCTACTTCCTTTTCGGTGAGGAAACGCCAATCGCCACGACGAACATTCTTCTTTGTTAAGCCTGCAAACATTACACGATCGAGCTTCACAACACGATAGCCAAGGCTTTCAAAGATACGGCGAACAATGCGGTTCTTACCGCTATGGATCTCGATACCTACCTGCGCTTGATCTTCAGGATTAGCATATTCGATAGCATCTGCCTTAATTTCACCATCTTCTAGCTCTATACCATCAGAAATTTTCTGAAGTTCGTTAGCTGTGATAGGCTTATCTAAGAATACATGATATACCTTCTTCTTCAAGAATTTAGGGTGAGTAAGCTTACTAGCTAGGTCGCCATCGTTAGTGAAAAGCAACACACCAGTAGTGTTACGGTCAAGACGACCTACTGGATAAATACGCTCTGGGCAAGCATCTTTTACAAGATCCATCACCGTTTTGCGCTGTTGTGGATCATCGCTAGTGGTAACATAGTCCTTTGGCTTATTCAAAAGAACATATACTTTCTTCTCCAAAGAAACTAGTTTGTCTTGGAACTTCACCTCGTCAGTACGTAAAATTTTTGTACCTAACTCATTGATAACCTCACCATTAACAGTTACCTGCCCAGCCAAGATAAAGTCATCAGCCTCACGACGAGAACAAACTCCAGCATTCGCTAAGAACTTATTCAAGCGCAATGGCTCTGTTGGGTCGATGTGTTCCTCTTTATACTCGATACGCTTTTTGAGCGAATATTTTGCATTTGGATCATAATCGGCTGAACGTTGGCGATACCCACCCTGATTATAGCCTCCTTGCTGACCATAGCCACCACGATTATTATTGTATCCGCCACGATTGTTGTAACCACCTTGACGCTGCTGTCCGTAGCCACCTTGACGCTGCCCATAACCGCCACGATTGTTATTGTAGCCACCCTGACGCTGCTGTCCGTAGCCACCTTGACGCTGCCCATAACCTCCCTGACGAGATTGGTAACCGCCTTGGCGTGGCTGATAGCCCCCTTCACGTGGTTGATAACCACCTTCGCGCTGCTGATAGCTATTCTCTTGTCCTTCCTCAGAGCTTGCATTAGCAGTGTAACGTGAACGGTATCCACCTTGCTGCTGACCATAACCTCCTTCGCTATTGTTATTATAACGTGGGCGATAACCTCCCTGCTGACGGTTCTGATAACCACCACGCTGCTGATAACTGCCACGTGGTTGGTAACCACCTTCACGCCCTTGGTAGCCTTCACGCTGCTGGAACCCTTCTTGTCCTTCTTCGTTGCTAGCGTTATAGCGAGGGCGATAGCTACCTTGCTGGCGACTTTGATAGCCACCACGCTGCTGATAACCACCACCATAATTATTATTTATTCGTGGACGATAGCCACCCTGACGACCTTCACCTTCAGAAGAGCTAGATGCTAAAACTGCACCAAAACCTTCAGGACGGAAACCTCCTTCGTCCGAGCTAGTGCTAGCACTGGCGCTATAAGCACGCTGAGAGTGAATGCGTGGACGCTGCGTTCTACCTGCGCCACCTTGATAACCTCTATGATAACTTTCTTGTCCGGTAGTAGAATAGCCCTCTCGGCTAGCCTCCTCGCGCTCTTTATGAGCGTCGTTGCTTTCAAATTCTTCTGCCATAGTAATTTAAAATGTTGTTAATGGCCTCACGGCTCCATTACTTACTGTTTTTGAATTATTTTTTTTATATTATTTAAAATGTACTTGTTGGGGGAACAAATCCTTGCTTATATACCTATATAGTTATGTGGAGTAATGGCACGTAGCTCATTCTTCACTTCCTCACTAACCTTCAATGTGTCTATGAATTTATGGATTGTTTCTTGTGTCATCTTTGCGTTGGTACGCGTTAAAGCTTTCAAAGCTTCGTAAGGATGAGGATAGGCTTCACGGCGGAGAATGGTTTGGATAGCCTCAGCTACTACCGCCCATGTATTATTCAAATCGTCTGCTATCTTTGTTTCGTTTAAAATGAGCTTGCGCAAACCCTTCAATGTGCTTTGAATAGCTATTAAGCTATGTCCCATTGGCACGCCGATGTTACGCAAAACGGTAGAGTCGGTCAAGTCGCGTTGTAGACGGCTCACGGGCAACTTCTGCGCAATAAATTGGAAAATAGCATTCGCTATACCAAGGTTGCCCTCACTATTTTCAAAGTCAATAGGGTTTACTTTATGCGGCATCGCACTCGAACCTACCTCACCCGCCTTAATCTTCTGCTTGAAATAGTCCATCGAAATATACATCCAAACATCACGATCAAGATCAATTATAATGGTGTTAATACGACGCATCGCATCGAATATACTACCTAGATGATCATAATTACTAATCTGTGTTGTGAGTTGTTCGCGTTGCAAACCAAGCTTTTCGCTCACAAAACGATTAGCAAATGCTTTCCAATCGTATTGTGGATATGCCACATGATGGGCATTAAAATTGCCTGTAGCACCACCGAATTTAGCGGTTTGTTTACAAGCTGCAAGTGTTGCAATCTGTTCTTTCAAACGATAAGCGAATACCTCTATTTCTTTACCAAGACTTGTAGGGGAAGCAGGCTGTCCATGTGTTTTTGCCAACATTGGTACCGACTTCCATTCAGCAGCATAAGCATCCAACTGGTCAACAAGTTCGTTAATCATAGGATAATATACTTCTTCGAGTGCTTCCTTGATAGAAAGGGGTACACTTGTGTTGTTAATATCTTGAGATGTTAAGCCAAAATGGATAAACTCCTTGTAGGCGTCTAAACCGCCAATTTTATCAAACGCTTCCTTAATAAAGTATTCTACAGCCTTTACATCATGATTGGTTACTTTCTCAATATCCTTCACGCGTTGCGCCTCTACTTCCGTAAAATTACGGTAAATATTACGCAAAGCATCGAAAAGCGAGTGATCAAAATTGCTCAATTGAGGAAGAGGAAGCTCGCACAACGTTATAAAATACTCTATTTCCACACGCACTCTATAACGTATAAGAGCGTATTCAGAGAAATAATTTGCAAGTTGTTCCGTTTTATTTCTGTACCTGCCATCTATCGGCGATACCGCAGTTAGTAAGTCGAGGTTCATATTTTTTGAATTTTCATATTTGCAAAATTAGCAATTTAATATGAAACTCAATACAATATATGCCATTATTTAATGAAAATTAGGCGCAAGATTAGCAGCTTTTCTTCTACCCCCTAGAAAATAATACTAAAAGGCTTATATATCTACTATACTTGGAATACTCATCTTTTAGAAGGCGAATTGCCTCCAGCATTAACGCTTACTTTTCTAAAATCGCCTCGCGAAGAGTCGAATTTACTGTTATTCCCTCATCAAAAAGCACTTGATTTTCAACCTCTGTTATTGTAGATCCCTCAATAGCAGTAGAATTTGTAATAACAGAATAGAGATAGAATTTGTCATAATCTATCACGTCATGCAGCTTTAAAGCTTTGTATTGCTCCAACGTTTGTATAAATTCTTCTTTATTCATATTGTCGTAACTGTTAGGAGGTAATCTTCTTTTTATTATTCAGAGAATTGTTTTATTCATACTTTTACTAAAAGCAAAGGTAGTGTTTTATTTTGAAAAAAATGCCATACCCTAACCCTTTACAGATTAAGATATGGCATTTTAATTATATATTATCAGGGTAAGGCTACCGCTGCAAGGCGAAATCAACGCCCATTAAGAAGAGAGAGACCTTACCTATAGCCACTTTGGCTTTTATGCTGCTGCAAAGATCCACTCGTAGATACCACTGCATACTCCAAAGAGGAGGATGCCTGCTATACATACAGCTAGGGCAAACTTGGTGTTGTTATCGCTCTTAAAGGTAGGCAATGGGTTATCGGTACGGATAATGTACATTGCCTTAACGATCTTGAGGTAATAGTAAAGTGAAACAACAGTGTTTAACAATGCAATGAATACTACTGCGTATGCCCATGCACCCATTGTAGTGGCGATGGAAGCACCCTTAACACCTGCCATGAACACGAAGAACTTAGAGAACATACCTGCAAATGGAGGAATACCACCAAGAGAGAACATTGCTAAGGTCATGAGGAACGATAGGCGTGGGTTGGTTTTGTAGAAACCGTTGTAATCGTCGATATTGGTTTTGTCTCCATTGTTCTGCTCTACGACAGAGATAATGGTAAACACTGCCATATTGGCTACTACATAGATAAGCATATAGTAAGACAAGGCAGTTACCGAACTCGTCCAATCGCTACCAATAGCAGAAAGCATAATGTAACCAGCTTGTGAGATAGAGCTAAATGCCATGAAGCGCTTTAGCTCGTTCTGACGAATGGCGAAGAGGTTGGCAATGGTGATAGAAAGTACAACGACAATCATCATCAACACGTGCCAATATTCCATCATACTACCAAAGACATGAAACAACATGCTTAACAAGGTAAAGGCAGCAGCACCCTTAGAGATAACACTGAGGTAACCTGTAACGGTAGTTGGCGCACCCTGATAAGTATCGGCTGTCCAGAAGTGGAAAGGTACTAAGGAGATCTTGAAGCCAAGACCGCTGAAGAAGAATACCAAACCAGCAATTGTCAAGGTGGTAGGAGCTAACTTTGTAGCAATATCGGCAAAGTAGAGTGTGCCGTAAGCAGCATAAAGCATACTGATACCATACAACATCACACCACTAGAGAAAGTTGCAGTAAGGATAAACTTAGCAGCACCTTCAGCCGAGTTGTTGCGTTTCTCATCGAAAGCCACCAAACAAGCCAATGGCACAGATGCCATTTCAAGTCCGAGGAAGAACATAAAGAAGTTGCCTGCACTCATCATGGCAAACATACCGAGGAGTGTAGAAACGGTGATCATATAAAACTCGCCTTCCTTACCACTCTTACTAGCCCATTGCTGGCTCTGCAAGAACACAATAAAAGTACCCATAGAAAGGATAGCCTTCATCACATTGATAGCAGTACTAGTCTCGTACATACCACCAAAGGCCGACTGTGCGCCTAGCGGAAGCAAGCAAACCACGGTGTTCAACAACAATAATACACATGCTAGCGGATTGAACCACTTACGCTCTTCTGCCTTTGCAGACACGAAGTCGGCAATAAACAAAACTACCAAGATAGCAACAAGCGTTGCCTCTGGTATCATCTTATAGAAGTCTGTATAATTCATTTCGCTAGAGTATTATAAGTTACCGATTGTTGGAACATACTGAATAATATGGCTGAAGATAGGACCTACACCACTTATGATAATCTTCTCGAAGAAGAGTGGGAAAAGACCTAAACCTGCAACACAGAAAATCAAACCACCGATGGCAAAACGCTCGTCCCATGTAGCATCGTGAAGCTCTAGGAACTTAGGATTAGCCACTTTTTGGAAGAGAATCTTACCCACTACACGCAAGATGTAAACGGCAGTGATGACGATGGCAGTACAAGAGATAATGGTTGCCACACGATGGAACGTACCAGCATTCTGGAACGCACCAACAAAGATAGTCATCTCGGCTACGAAGCCAGAGAAGCCTGGCAAGCCAAGGTTAGCCAAACCTGCTATAACGTAAGATACGGCGAGGAAAGGAATAACCTTCATCAAACCACCAAGGTAGCGTACATCACGAGTTCCTGCACGGTGGTAGATCATACCGATACATGCGAAGAACAAGGCTGTCATCAAACCGTGAGAAAGCATCTGAAGAATAGCACCAGTAATAGCTGTCTGGGTAGTCATCACAAGTGCAAAGAGTACCATACCACAGTGGGATACTGATGAATAAGCATTGATATACTTCAAGTCGGTTTGCACACAAGCTGACAAAGCACCATATACTACAGAGATGCAAGTCAGCACCAAGAATACGGGTGCCCACATGGTTAAAGCGTCAGGCATCAAGAACATAGCGATGCGCAAACAACCGTAACCTCCCAGCTTCATCAACACACCAGCGTGGAGCATAGATACTGCTGTAGGGGCTGAAGCATGACCATCGGGCGACCATGTGTGGAATGGGAACAAAGCACCAAGAATACCAAAACCGATGAATACAAATGGGAAGAACACGTTTTGTGCCGCAAGAGGCATAGCGTGCATCTTAGCAAGTTCGAGAACATTCATCGTAGAAGCACCGCTGAAGTAGTAGATACCGAGGATACCGAGTACCAACAAAGCCGATCCACCCATCAACATAAGGGTAAGCTTCATAGCAGAGTATTCCTTAGGACCAGTACCCCAAACACCGATCAACAAATACATAGGGATCAAAGCTACTTCATAGAACATAAACATGGTGAACATGTCGATAGAAATGAAGAAGCCAAACACACCAATAGAAAGTAATACAAACCAAAGGAAGTATTCTTTCTTCATAGGTTCGAGCTGCCATGAAGCGAAAGTACCTGTGAAAACGATTACTGCTGAAAGCAATATCATAACGACAGAAATACCATCGACACCAATGGCAAAGGCTATGTTGAGTGGTTTAAACCACATCGTCGTAGCAGAAAGCAACATATCGGCTGTGTTACCTGCCTGACGTTGCTGTATGAAATAAATGGTAAGCCAAATAGCACCCGCTAAAAGGAGTGATGAACCAGCCACCATAACGCCACGTACCTGATTATCGTTCTTAGCAACCCAAAGTCCTAAGAGCATCAGTACGGGGATGATTACAAATAATGTTAATATCCAACTCATTTTTTTAGATCAAGCAAAGTAATACTAATGTTAATGCGATAGTGCCTGTGATGAACCATACTACATATTGGCGTACGTCCCCACTTTGCCATGAACGAACAGACTCGCCTGCTTCGTTAGTACCCCACGCCAAGAAGTTGAAGGTGCCATCAATAACACGACGATCAAACCAAGCAATGGGCATTGAGAACAAACGGAACACTATCTTATGGGTAAAGAACTGCCAAACATTGTCCAAGTAGAAGCGGTTGAGTGCTGCCTTGTGAAGGTTTGGCATAGCACGTTGCAGCGCATCAGCCACTGGTTGCTTCTTGCCCATATACATATAAGTAGCGAGCGAGATACCAATAACGGCTGCAATGATACTTGTAGTAGCAATGTTCCAATCAATATGAATATCGTAGCTCAAGCCATTAGCACTTACAAAATGCCCAAATGGGATCAAACCTGCTACACAAGAGATGATAGCAAGGAATACCAATGGACCCCACATTACGAAAGGTACTTCTTGTGGACGACGGCGATGCTCAGGATCAAGCTCGTAGTAAGATTGTCCCCAGAAGATAACATAGTAAAGACGGAACATATAGAAAGCTGTCATACCAGCTACTAAGGTCATGATCCACTTCAATGCTTGACCTTCAGCACCGGGAAGTGCGTTACAAGCCGAAATGATTTCGTCCTTTGAGAAGAAACCAGCAAAAGGAGGGATACCAGCAATTGCCAAACAACCGATTAAGAAACAGATGTTGGTAATGGGCATATACTTATGTAGTCCGCCCATGTATTCCTTAAAGTTGCTACCTATGATGACGATGATAGCACCAGAGCATAGGAATAACAAAGCTTTAAACATAGCGTGGGTAAACAAGTGGAACATGGCTGCCATGTAACCCAACCCACCGTGATGTAGGAAGCCGTGCGAACCAAAAGCTCCTTCCTTAGCATCGTAGAAACAAACACCGAGTGCTACCAGCATATAAGCAATCTGTGAGATTGTAGAGAAAGCCAAACCACGCTTAATGTCTTTCTGCGCACAAGCTACTGCTGCTGCATAGAAAGCAGTGAAAGCAGCAATCCATGCTATCCAGTGTAACTGCTCTTGTGCGCCAAACTGCAAATAGATGGGCAACAAGGAAGCTACTTGGAACACACCAGCAACAACCATTGTAGCGGCGTGGATCAAAGCAGAAACCGGGGTAGGACCTTCCATAGCATCTGGCAACCATATATGTAATGGGAACATAGCCGACTTACCAGCACCACCGATAAACATTAAGAACAACGCTGTTGGGATAGCCCATGCTGTAGTAGGATCGGTAGCTAGCTTAGCTAAAGTAACCGTTAGTTCAGGATTTACATTCAAATCGTAATTGAAAGTACCTACATAGAAGCTAAAGAACAAGATACCGATCAAGAAGAACAAGTCGGCAAAACGGGTTACAATGAAAGCTTTCTTACTAGCGTGTACTGCTGTATGTTTTGGATAATAGAAGCCAATGAGCAAGTAAGAACATACACCCACAAGCTCCCAAAAAAGATACATCTGGAAGATGTTAGTAGCTACCACAAGTCCTAGCATAGAACAGGTAAACATAGACAAGTAAGCGTAGAAGCGTTGGAAACCATGCTCATACTCTTCAAACTCGTAATGCTCGCCACGTTCAGCCATATAGCCAAATGAGTAGATATGCACCATGAAGCTAACGGTGGTAATAACGACAAGCATCATCACACTGATAGGACTCAAGCGGAAACCAATGTTAAAGGTAAGTAGCTCTGTAAACTTCAACCAAGTGAAGTTGAACACAGTAACAGTAGGATAAGCACCATGTCCGCCATCAAGACGACCATTTACCACCTTGAACGTTTCGCCCATCGCTGTATATTCTCCTGTATAGAAGAAATAATGATAAGCGGTATAAAGGCTCAAAGCAAACAATACGCCTAGCATACAAGTGCCTGCGATACCAGCCACCTTTTTAGGCATCTTCATTCCAAGCAATCCTAAAGTTAAGAAACTTAGGAAGGGAAGAAGGAGTATTAAAAATGCGTAATCGAACATAACTCTTTTATAATTTCATATTTTCAATACTGTTCACCTGATCGTTGTGGAAATGGCGGTAAACATTAATAATAATAGCTAGTGCCACAGCCGTTTCGGCAGCACTAACACCTATTGAGAATAGTGTGAAGAACATGCCTTCCATACCATTTGGATAAAGCAAACGGTTGAAAGCAGCAAAGTTGATATCTACACTATTCAATACTAACTCCACAGAGATAAGCATCGCAACAAGGTTACGACGGGTTACAAAACCAAATACTCCGATAAAGAATAGTATTCCACTAAGTAGGAAAAAATATTGTACGGGTATCATTTATTCAGCCTCCCCTTTCTTTGTTTTATTCAAAATAACCAAGCCTCCGATGATACAAGCCAACAAGAAGAGCGAGATAAACTCGAATGGGAGTACATAGCCATACTTGTCGCCACTCATCAAGGTAGTACCAATCTTTTCCATTGGTAGCTCTGCACTAGTAGTAGAAGCAACCACAGCATTCAATAGCTGGTTCTTCAAGAAGATACCAACGACGACTACTAAACCTATAAGGGCTAGTGCTGCTGCCAATATCGTGCGCTTGCCTAACCAACGCTCTGACAAGCCTTGAAGGGTTTGCTTATTAACAAGGTGGATCGCAAATACATATACCATTGTTATACCACCAGCGTAAATACTTATTTGTACTGCGCCAAGGAAGGTATAGTCGAGCAGGAAGTAAAGACCTGCTACGCCAAACAACACAAACAACAACGCTGTTGCTGCTCGCATAATACGGTTGGTCATCACGGAGAGAAGGGCCGCCCCCAATATCACCACGGATAAAACCGCAAACATAATAATCTGTGCCATAGGTCTCTTACTTCTTTTTTGTATTAAAGGTTCCTACTTCCCAAGCGGCTCCACCCTCTATAAGATTTGGCAATGAGCCTCCTGCATAAACTTCTTTATCCAAATGAAGAACGAGCTTAGAACGATCGAACACAGCATTCTCAAAGTCGTTTGTAAACTCGATAGCACCAAAGTTACAAGCATTGGTACATAGCGAACAGAACATACAATCGCCTAAATCGTACTGATAATCGACAAGCTCTTTCTTCTTTTTGCCTTCCGCATTGGTAACCATCTGCGACAAAATGCGGATAGTACCATTTGGACAAGCCTTCTCACACATAGTACAAGATGTACACTTATGGTTGCCATTCTCGTCGCGCAAGAATACCAATCGACCACGATGGCGAGCCGATACGTGTAAGGTTGTTTTACGGTTTTCTGGATACTGCTCTGTCGACTTTGGTGTGAAGTATTCCTTCATGGTAACCTTCAAACCTGTAGTCAATGTCTTCAGCGCACTTCCTATTTCACCGAAATATGATTCTTTCTTTTCTTCCATTTCTCTTAAGCATTAATAGTGAAAGTCCAACCGAAGGCTACGCACACTGTCATCAAAACAAGGATCACCAACGATAATGGCATAAGATATTTCCACTCCAACTTCAAGATTTGGTCAACACGCAGACGAGGGAATGTCCAACGCACCCACATGAGCAAGAACACTACAACGAAAGTCTTACCCAAGAACCAAACAAGTCCGGGAATGAGGTTCATCACAGCATCGAAAGCATCTACACCAATATTCAATGGCGCCCATCCACCTAAGAACACGGTGGTAGCGATACCTGATACTACGAAGAGATTTAAGTATTCAGCCAAGTAATAGAAACCGAAGCCCATACCAGAATATTCGGTATGGTAACCAGCGGTAAGCTCGCTCTCAGCCTCAGCCAAGTCGAATGGACCACGATTAGCCTCTGCATTACCTGCGATACAGAACACGAAGAATGCTAAGATAGCAGGAATATGCCCCTGCACGATGAGCCATTGCCACGGACCTGTCTGCGCCTCTACAATACCCGATACCTGCATAGTTCCTGTAAGGATCACAGCAGAGATCAAGCACAAGCCCAACGACAATTCGTAAGAAATCATCTGAACAGCACCACGCATAGCCGAAAGTACTGAATACTTATTGTTACTACCCCATCCTGCCAAAAAGATACCCACAACACCTATCGAGCTAATAGCGGTAACTAGGAAGATACCTACATTAAAGTCGAGAATGTTAGCACCTTTGTTCCAAGGAAGGAAGGAGAAAGTACCCACCGATGCAATAATAACAAGGAAAGGAGCAGTGAAATAAATCAGTTTATCTGCCTTATCCACCGAGAATATTTCCTTAATCAACATCTTCAACACATCGGCAAATACCTGCAACGTACCCCACCAGCCCACACGAACCGGACCAATACGGCATTGGAAGTAAGCACATACCTTACGCTCCATGAAGATAAGCACGATAGCAAGCACTGCATAAGCCGTAAGGATTACCAGTCCCACTGCAACGCACTCAATGAGGATTGCCCAAAAGTTGCCTAAGCCTAGCGTAACTCTAAGCAACTCGTCAAACCATTTTGTTATAATACTAAAATCGAACATTGTATGATTTTATTCTTAATTATTTACTTTCTTAATAGCGACTTAACGGTCGATGTCTGGAATAACAAAGTCGAGAGCTGCCACATTGGTAATCAGGTCGGCAATCTTTTCGCCCTTCAACATTTTATCCAAAGCACCTACTAGGGTCAATCCCATAGGACGGAACTTCATACGGTAGGCTGTTTTGTCGCCACGAGAGTCGAGGTAACAACCAAACTCGCCGCTAGCTCCTTCTACAGCGTAATACCACTGTCCTTCAGGAACTTTGATAATAGGCTTCTGCTTGATATAGAAGTCGCCTTCAGGAATATTGTCGATCAATTGCTCTATGATATTCAAGCTCTGATAAATTTCTTGAATATGGCAGTAATAACGATCCATAGAGTCGCCACCCGACAATACTACTTCATCGAAATTCACCTTATCATACATGTCGTATGGATGATACTTACGCACATCGTTTCTCCAGCCAGCAGCACGCCCAGCAGGGCCCGTTACGGCATAGCTGATACAGTCGGTAGCATTCATATATCCCACCTTTTCCAAACGCTTGTGTGTGATAACATTATCACCAAACACGTCAAGATACTCCTGTACCATAGGGCGAAGATACTTGCAAAGCTTCTTCACATTTGATACGAAGTTAGGATCGATGTCGGCTTGCAAACCACCGATGCGGTAATAGTTTTGGATCAAACGCCCACCTGTCGTTTCTTCCATTACGTTCAACACGTGTTCACGATCGCGCATACCATAAAGGAAGGCGGTGAGCGCACCCAAGTCTTGCGCCACACACGAGGTGTAAAGCAAGTGGTTGTCAATGCGTTGCAACTCGTCCATAATCGTTCTGACGTACTTAATACGATCAGAAAGTTCTACGCCCAAACCTTCTTCTATCACACCTACCAAGGCATGGCGGTTCATCATAGCCGAAAGGTAGTTCATACGGTCGGTCAAGGCGAGGGTTTGTGGATAGGTAAAGTCCTCGCACAACTTCTCTATACCACGATGGATATAGCCGAGGTGGGGATAAATGCGCTTTACGGTCTCACCGTCCAACACTGTTTGCAAACGCAACACACCATGCATAGCAGGGTGTTGTGGTCCAAAATTAACCACATAGTCGTCGTCGGTAAACAATTGGTGCTTAGTTGAAACAAGGTTGCCACTCGCATCAAGGTTCCATTCTTCTGTGGTATCCACCTCAATATCGTCCTCCAAAGAATACATATTCTTAGTAGGATCTTTGTCGAAGTCTTTACGCAAAGGATAGCCATTGCTGAAGTCGTTGCGTAAATACAAACGGCGCATATCAGGATGCCCTAAGAACTTAATGCCTAAGAAGTCGTAAACCTCACGCTCCAACAAGTCGGCATCGGCCCAAAGGTTAAGCACAGTAGGAATAACATATTCCTCGCCCACTTGCTTAGCTATTTGCTTTACAGAGATACGCTCGTGGGTTTGCGTATTTTCAAGAATATAAATACATCCGAGACCTTCTTCTTTACCGAAGTCTTCACCAACAATCGTAATAAGGTAATCGAAATGCTTTTCATTCTTTAGTTTTGCCATTTCGCTAGCAAAGCTATCAAAGCCAAATTCTTTATTTTCTAATTTCATCTTCCTATACCTTATTTATTATTAGTAGTCTCAGATTGGGTTGTCTGTGGTGCGTTGAGCTTATCAAGCTCTTTGCCTAGTGCTTCCACTTGCTCCTTTGTTACAGGCTTGTCCACTACAATGGTGTCTTTCTTCTGTGGTGCTGCTGTAGCTTCGGTAGCTGAAGCGGCTGGTGCTGGCTTTGGTGCGACTGCTTTAGGGGCAGACTTTGGAGCAGGTTTTGGAGCAGGCTTGTTTTCTTCTAGCCATGCTGCCTCGCGCTGTTCCTTTATCTCGTTAGCATCAATACCTAGCTTATCTTTAAAGATCAAGGTAGCATTGCTTACGCCTAGCTCACGCTCTTGGGCTGTTTGCTTATGGTTCACACCACCAAAGAATTTTTCTATCTTCACCTTACGCTGCAATTGCATCATACCATAGATGATAGCTTCTGGGCGTGGAGGACATCCGGGGATAAAAACATCTACAGGGATAATCTCGTCGATACCACGCATAACGTGATAGCTATTCTTAAACGGACCTCCAGAGATAGCACATCCACCTACAGCAATAACATACTTAGGCTCTGCCATTTCATCATACAAACGCTTCAAGGCTGGTGCCATCTTATTAGTAATCGTACCAGCACACATGATAAGGTCGGCCTGACGGGGCGAGTTACGCGTTACCTCGAAGCCGAAGCGCGAGAAGTCGTAACGGGCACAGCCCACTGACATAAATTCGATACCACAGCATGAGGTAGCAAAGGTGAGCGACCAAAGTGAGTTGCTACGTCCCCAGTTGATCAACTGATCAAGGTTTCCTAGAACAAGGCTTGTGCCGCCATCGTTCAAGTCGCTTGCCATCTTATCAAGGGTGTCGTTGTCTTTCCACTCCTCGTATGGGAAAGCTTTAATACTTGGCTTTCTTACTTCCATTCAAGCGCTCCTTTCCGCCATGCGTAAGCAAGGCCAAATACCAATACCAACATAAAAAATCCGATTGTAGCAAGTGCTAACGGACCAAATTGTTTAACAACTACTGCCCAAGGATACAGAAAAACTGTTTCCACGTCGAACATCAAGAAAAGGATAGCAAAAAGGTAGTATCCTATGTGTACAGGCAACCATGATTGTCCGTAAGTAGGAATACCACACTCAAAAGGCTCACCCTTAATTGGACTGTATGAACGCGGACCTATCAACTTAGCAATGGTGTAAGCAGCCACTACCAAGAAAGCAGCCGTTATCAAAACGGTAACAAATAGTGTGAAATACATAAATTTATATAGCTATAATTTTAATTTTACAAATTAACGTCGTTACGAATTTATAATTGCGGCAAAGGTAATAATAAAATCTCTAAAGAATAAAAAAAATAGGGAAAATTGTCAAGTAGAGGTAGCAAAAAAAATAGTATATATTAATAAATGTGCGTCTGACGAATTACATTAAATAGGTAGCAGATAAGCTTTATTTTAGTTAACCTTATCAAGAGGTCTTAGTGTTATATTAAAAAGGGACGTGGGTTTTCATCAAAACCCACGTCCCCTTTTTTATGATCGCTTCCCTATATCTATTAAAGGGATATTACCATAGCGAAAGAAGTGTATTAACTTTCTTCAAAAAGTACATTAACTTTTCGGGGAAAATTAATACACTTTTTTCACTACGATAAGGAGTAATTCTTTATATCATTATTTTCTGCTTTATTCTTATCAATAAAACAATCGGGGCTGCGCCACCACGAACCCGTGGAAGCGGTTGTCGTGGCTGTATACGTCCACGGTATTACTGCTGATGTACAGGTTGTAAGCGTACCTACTGTCGTTAGGGTAAGCACTCGACGACCAGTAGGAACCGACAAAACCGGGGGAGATAAGCTGACCGCCGGTGTAATAGCCCAACGCAGGGAGGAAGAAATACTTACTAATCTCGCTATTCTTTGGCTTCCCAGATATAGGAACAACTCCATAATCCTTGTAAGTATTACGCATATCAATACCATCGTGGTTCTTAAGTTTTAAGTCATCAAGCTGCTCATTATTTTCTTGAGCGATAACGCTGAGCTTCTTAAGCCAAACACCACCAATATAAGTCTTGCCGAATGCCTTCCACTGAGTAGTATTATCCCAATGAGGATCACCCTTCATTACATACCAAACCATTTCGTTAGCGTTAGGAAGTTTCTTAAAAAGAGGATTAGAAGCCTCGAAAACACCTTCAGCCTCGTTGAACCAACGAGAAGCATCTGCCTCTTTAGACTTAGGGTATTTATCGTTTTGTACACCTTCCTCTATTGGCTGCCAAGAGTCTGTAGAGCCCCATTCGTGCCCAGACCAATAGTTTTCTGCAGCATCCCACATATAGTATTTGTTAGTATAAGAAGTAAAGTCAAATACCTCTACAAGGTCTCCGCCGTCAATAGATGCAACGTGATCACCGTCAGAGTTTGGACCAAGATCACCTAAGTTGCCTGGCACACGATAGTGGGTGCCACCGTTGTAGGTGTAAGAATTGATAGTGATGGTAACATCCTTTTCAAGGTTCTTGGTAGCATTTACTACGTGATAGATTACTGATAGGCTGTGCTTACCTGGAGCGATCATCATATAAGCACCATTGGTTGCAAGGTCTTTCTTATCGGTAGAAAGGGGGAAACCTGCATTGTCGTTGTTTGGGGTAGAGAGAACGATTTCTTTTTTCTCATTGTCCTTAATAGCTAAGCCTTGAGTAGACAAGGTGTAGTTACCTGCAATGGTGTTGTCCGATTTAACGGTGATCTTGGTGAGCTTATAGTTAGCTGCTTCACGCCCCTTTACGAAAGGAGCAAACACGAGGCAAGTAGCTTTGTGCGAGAGGTGGAAGCCAAAGGTAGCATTCGTAGTAGTATTGCCTGCTGCAGCAATGCCTACACCGCAGTCGCCACTCTCGCCTAGGTGGGTAGAGGTGTTAGGGAGGGTTTGCGTTTGTGCTGTAGCAATCGTTACTTGATCGGCTGAAGCGCTGTTCTTACCAGTGTAGTGTACAGTATAGCTACCTGTTTTATCGTAGCTACCTGCAAGCTGGAAGTTGTAGGTGCTCGTCTTTCCACCTTCTACCTTGTTTACACTCTTTTGCCAAGCATCGGTCTTGTCCTTTACCCAAATCTGGTCGTCATTCTCCCAGAAGAAAGCACCACCGCCATCAGTAGCCATTGAGGTACGAGTAGCTGGGTTTGTAGCTACGAAAGTGGTTAACCCGCTCGAAAGAGCATCTGTCTCATTCTGTGTACAAGCACCTAAGAGCAAGCCCATAGATGCGCACAGAGGAACTAAAACTTTTTTGTTCATTGTAATTAAAAACTAATAGTTGAAAATAGAAAAAACAATTATCTCTTGTTGTTGGTATAAGCCTATACCATACAGCTTGAGTCATTTACGAAGCTATTCTTCCTCCTCTTTAGCAGGAAACAAGGTTGATCCCCGTGAGAAGACTGCGTTAGCTACAGGAAGATCTCCACCGTCTATAGAAGGTTCGTGGTTTCCTTCAATAGGACTGCCAGCCAAGAGTGTATGATCGTAAGCTATCTTAAAGATGCTCACCTGTGGAGCAGTGTAAGGCAGAAGCGCTTTAGCTGAAGAATAGTCAAGCGTGTCGCTAACAGGTTTTGGAAAAGTTCTTTGGTTCATTTTACTATAGAAGATTTGTTATTACATTTCATTTATATCGAAAAAGCTTAGCAAAAAGGTGCAATTATTTTTTCTTATTTTACTTAAAAACACAGCGCAAAACACACGGAAAAAGCCACAAAGGGAATCCTTGTGAAACCCTTTGTAGCCAATGCGTTCACGCGCGTATGCGCGCGTAGGAAAAAGTGTATATGTGGAGGTTAAACTAGACCTGGCTAGAGAGAGAGAGAGAGAGAGAG
>QWCY01001691.1_pt1 | contig 31368 bp, 22 predicted proteins | sample 1972631 | NCBI WGS metagenome assembly QWCY01 (sample SAMN09866696, study PRJNA288562) | Human gut metagenome isolate pre1_stool, whole genome shotgun sequencing... | isolation source: gut | host: Homo sapiens | place: USA: California
GGGATATTTAATCCGTCGCTTTATGACGGGATAACGATACAAAGATAATGCAAATTGAGTGCAGAACTTTCATGCAAGCATGAAAAAGTTATGCCGAAACGCAGCTTATCTTATCTAAAGATAACAAAAGTTCTTATAGAAGGGGTATATCGCAGTTATTATTTATAATGACTGAAAGCTTAGTCAACCGTTTTATATTTACTTCCGAGAATCTATGCAGTCCCGACAGTTTCATCTGGAAACAAAGCGTCTCGCAAGAAAGCAACGTGCAACGCCCATTCAGATGCAAAGTCAATGGATGTCTGCAAACGTTTGCGCTATTCTATAATCCGATAATTCTCAACGAAGAAGCTTATTCTCATCTATTCCGCTATTTTTGCAATCGGAATAGTTGGCTTACATTTTTTTAGTTTGGCAGCTATCCTCATTTGAATAACCTTTGATTAAGATAAGCTGCACCTCAGCAATAAAAATAAGCAAGCTTATTTTGTACTGCTTTCGGTTTGCATTATCTTTGGGAATATTTAGAAAATACCATGAATAAACCGCAGATAACCATCAAGGATATTGCCCGGGCGTTGAACGTCTCACCATCCACTGTGTCGAGGGCGCTGAAAGACAATCCGGATATCAGCCAGGAGACCCGTGACCTTATACATGCGTATGCCCGGGAGCATAATTACAAGCCTAACGTACTTGCAGTGAACCTTCGTGCCAGCCGTTCGAATACAATCGGTGTAATTGTCCCGCAACTGGTACATCATTTTTTCTCGTGCGTGCTGAGTGGCATTGAAAAGGCTGCTGCCGAAGCAGGATACAATATTTTGGTAGCCCAGAGCAATGAATCTTATGAACAGGAAGTGAAAATCGTACACTCATTCCTTGCCGCCCGCGTCTGTGGTGTGATTGCCTCTCTGGCAAAGGATACCTCTCAATACGATCATTATCAGGACCTGCTGAATAATAATATCCCCATTGTGTTCTACGATCGCATCTGCACCGGATTGAAAACAGAACGGGTGGTAGTGGACGACTATGCCGGTTCTTTTGCCGCCGTGGAGTATATGATACAGACAGGTTGCAAGCGTATCCTGTTTTATGGAGCAGCCCCGCATCTGGAAATCACCAAGAATCGTCGGAATGGCTATCTGGATGCCATGAAGAAATACAAAATTCCCGTGGACGACAGCATGATTATGCTGTGTGATACAAGGGAACGCGCCATATCCATCACCCCTGACATACTGGAAGGTCCCGGTCATCCCGATGGTTTCTTCGCCATCAATGACGAAACAGCTTCGGGCATTCTGTATGCCTGTAAACTGGTTGGAAAGAAAGTGCCCGATGAAGTATCGATCTGTGGATTTACCGACGGAGCCATTGCCCAAAGCACAGATCCCAAACTGACCACCGTGGAACAACATGGAGAAGAAGTCGGAAGAAGTGCTTTCAGCATTCTGATAGGCAAGCTGGAAGGGGGCGATGACAAGAGTAGTAACAAGATTGTGAGAACGAATCTTGTAGTGAGGGGAACAACGAAATAAATGAGTGACAAGCTACGAGCTACGAGTGACGAGTAGGCTACGCGGAATTGCCAGTATGCCGAAAGGAACTCGTAGCTTGTAGCTCGTAGCTCGTAACTAATAATTTATTAAGAATGAAAGTAAAACCCGATTTGAGCTTTTGGAAGTTGTGGAACATCAGCTTCGGATTTTTTGGCGTACAGATTGCCTACGCCTTGCAGAGTGCAAACATCAGTCGTATTTTTGCAACACTGGGTGCAGACCCGCATAGTTTAAGTTATTTCTGGATATTACCACCATTGGCAGGCATCATCGTGCAACCCATCGTGGGCGCTGCAAGCGACAAGACGTGGACGCGCTTCGGACGCCGTATTCCTTATCTGTTTGTCGGTTCACTGGTAGCCGTATTGGTAATGTGCCTGCTGCCGAATGCCGGTAGTTTCGGTATGGCAGTCAGCACGGCAATGATATTCGGATTAGTATCATTGATGTTCCTGGATACCTCCATCAATATGGCGATGCAGCCATTCAAGATGATGGTAGGCGACATGGTGAACGAAAAGCAAAAAGGCCTCGCCTACTCCATCCAGAGTTTCCTGTGTAATGCGGGCAGCCTCGTAGGTTTCCTGTTCCCGTTCATCTTTACATGGATCGGTATCAGCAACATAGCCCCGCAAGGCGTAGTACCCGACTCGGTGATTTATTCCTTCTATATCGGAGCCGCCATCCTGATACTCTGTGTAATCTATACCACAGTGAAAGTAAAGGAGATGCCACCCGCCGAATACGCTGAATACCACGGCATCACCGAAGAGGAAGAAAAAGAAAAAATCAATATGGTGAAACTGCTGGTAAAAGCGCCGAAAGCTTTCTGGACGGTAGGTTTGGTTCAGTTCTTCTGCTGGTTTGCTTTCATGTTTATGTGGACGTATACCAATGGTAGTGTAGCCGCCAATGTATTCGATGCTCCTACAGTGGAAACCGCAGTGAACGGAGTCAGCAAAGTTATGCTGGACACCAAGAGTATTCAATATCAGGATGCTGCCGACTGGGTAGGCGTGTTGTTTGCCGTACAGGCTATCGGTTCTGTACTATGGGCTGTCTGCATCCCGTTGTTCAAGGATCGCAAACTGATCTATTCTCTCAGTCTGGTGCTGGGTGGATTGGGTTTCATCTCTACTTATTTTGTTCATAATCAATATGTATTGTTCATCTCCTTCCTACTGATAGGTTGCGCATGGGCTGCTATGCTGGCGTTGCCTTTCACCATCCTGACCAACGCACTGAGCGGCGGACACATGGGAACTTATCTGGGCTTGTTCAACGGAACAATCTGTATTCCGCAGATTGTGGCGGCTTCACTCGGCGGGAGCATTCTTGCCCTGTTCACTCCCAAAGGTATGTTGCCTCCCGAAATCAATATGCTGGTCATGGCAGGTGTCATGCTGATTATCGGCGCAGTTTGTGTATATTTAATCAAAGAGACCAAAGGAGAACAAACAAAAGCATAATCCTTATAAAAAGAGTGATAAAGTGATAAAGTGATGAAGTGGCAAAGTGATAGTGGAACAACACTCTGTGATATATAACGCAGCTACTTTATCACTCTATCACCTTACCACTTTATCACCTTATCACTCCTCTTTCATCTACTTTTGTCATACTTTCTTGCCGTTTATCCGTTTATTTGTTTATCTTTACCGCCATAATCACCATTGAGATACACGCCATGAAAAGATACCTTAGAACCGATGAATGGAATATTATTGAAGATAACTTTCACGCCGACAACCTGAGAATGTCCGAAAGTATATTCAGCTTGGGGAACGGACGCTTTGGACAACGGGGAAATTTTGAAGAGCCTTATTCAAGCGATTCCTATCGCGGTTCATTTGTAGCCGGTATCACTTTTCTGGATAAAACGCGTGTAGGTTGGTGGAAGAACGGCTTTCCTGCTTTTTACACGCGTATTCCCAATGCAGCGGACTGGAGTCGTGTCAGCCTGCGTCTCATCGATGAAGAACTGGACCTGGCACAATGGGACGTAAACAGCTTCAGCCGCAGACTTGATATGAAAGCAGGTATCTCCTACCGGGATTTCGAAATCACATCTCCCAGAGGACATCAAATACGGGTACATGTGGAGCATATCAACAATATGGCCCACCCCGATTTATGCCTAATAAAATACAGCGTCACCTCCATCAATTATACAGGAAGAATATCACTGATTCCCTCTCTGGATGCAATCATAGTCAATAAGGATGATGATCCGAACGAGAAGATATGGAATATCCTCCGTTCCGGCGTCACAAAGGATTGTGCTTATCTATGGACGCAAACCCGGCGGGAAGATGCGCAAGTGTGCTACGCCATGACCTATCAGTTCTTCAAGAACGGCAAAGAAGCCTCCTCGAACCCGATACGCATTGAAAAAGAGAAACAAACCGGATTCAGCATCGGGGCAGATGTGAAACCGGGAGACAATGTAATGCTCATCAAATATACCGTTATAAGTTCGTCGCTCTATGATGAACGCCAGGAATTGATAGAACATTCCATCACCAAAGCCCGTCAGACTAAAATAGACGGCTGGGATAAGTTGGAAAACAATCATCAACAAGCCTGGGCTAATATATGGAAGGAAATGGATGTGGTTATCGAAGGGGACCCGGAAGCACAACAGGGTATCCGGTACAACATCTTCCAACTATGCCAGACGTACCGCGGTGATGATCCGCGTCTGAATATCGGCCCGAAAGGATTCACTGGTGAAAAATACGGTGGAAACACATACTGGAACACGGAACTTTGTTGTGTACCGTTCTTCCTGCTTTCTACTCCGAGGGAGATTGTAAAAAATCTGTTGATATACCGTTATAACCAACTACCGAAAGCTATAGAGAATGCCCGTAAACTGGGATTCAAAGAGGGGGCTGCTCTCTTTCCGCAAGTCACTTACAGTGGTGAGGAATGCCACAGCGAATGGGAAATTACTTTTGAAGAAATACACCGCAACAATATCATCGTCTATGCCATTGCACAACATGCCGCACTGACGGGCAGCAAGGATTACGTCGCCAAATACGGTCTGGAAGTGATGATTGCCGTCTCCCGATTCTGGAGCCAGCGCGTATCTTTCTCCAAACCAAAACAAAAATATGTCATACTGGGTGTCACCGGACCGGATGAGTACGAAAACAACGTGGATAATAACTGGTACACCAATTACTCGTGTGTGCAATGCCTGCGGATGACACTTAACTACCTTGAAATCATTGCCGGAGAATACCCCGACGAATATGCCCGTGTACGCCGTGTCACCAACCTACGTCAGCAGGAAGAGGCCGAACGTTGGCGAGACATCATCGCACGCATGTACCTGCCGGAAGACAAGGAACTGGGGATTTTCGTACAGAACGACGGCTATCTGGATAAGGAGTTGGAAAGCACTGACGCCATCCCGCCCGAAGAGCGCCCCATCAACCAGCATTGGTCTTGGGACCGCATTCTGCGTTCATGTTATATCAAGCAAAGCGATGTTCTGCTGGGTTTATATCTGTATTATTTCCATTTCGACAAAGAGACTGTCCGCCGTAATTTTGAGTTTTACGAGGCTATGACGGTGCATGAGTCTTCGCTTTCCCCACATATACACTCCATTCTTGCCGCGCGCATTGGGGAAGTGGAACGTGCATACCAGCTCTTCATGCACGCCACCCGCCTCGACCTGGACGACTATAACAATGAGACGCACCAGGGATTGCACATCACCAGTATGCCGGGTAGCTGGCTTGCCATCGTGCGGGGATTTGCAGGGATGGAGGTACTGGAAAACATCTTGTGTTTCTCCCCCGTCATACCGGAGAAGTGGAAAAGTTATTCGTTCCAGGTGAATTATCAAGGGCGCACGCTGTATATGCAAGTAGGAAAGGAAATAAAAATCTCACTGATTGCCGGAGATGAGTTGAACATACAAGTATACCAAAATATTTATAGGCTGAAAGTGGGGACAGAGTTGAAGGTCGAAAGACAGAAAATATAAATGATAATTTAATGAAGAATGAAGAATGATGAATGAAGAATTTGGCTGCGCTATGCAAGCATGCCGCAAGGTAATTCTTCATTCTTCATTCTTAGTTCTTCATTTCGATAAATTATCATTTACCTTTATAACCGGGAAAACATTTTTCTGTTTTTCCGGTTTTATGTTTTTATACCTAAACGAACAACTTATATGAAGAAAATCTATCTGTTCGCCCTTGCCGCGACGCTGCTTGTCACGTCGTGCGGGCAAAAGAAGGAGGGCGAAACCGCCCTTATCCGGCCTGTTAAGACAACGACCGTCAGTTCCCAATCGGTCATCCGGAAAGACTTCTCCGGAATAGTGGAAGCGGTGGAATACGTAAAACTTGCCTTTCGCGTCAGCGGACAAGTCATCAACCTGCCTGTTGTGGAAGGACAACGGGTGAAAAAAGGCCAGTTGATTGCCGCCATCGACCCGCGCGACATTTCCCTGCAATATGCCGCCGACAAGGCTGCTTACGAAACTGCCGCCGCACAAGTGGAACGCAACAAGCGTCTGCTGGGTCGCCAGGCTATCTCCGTGCAGGAGTACGAAATCAGCGTAGCCAATTATCAGAAAGCAAAGTCGGCCTATGAGTTATCCGGCAACAACATGAGGGATACAAAGCTGACAGCTCCGTTCGACGGTTCCATCGAGAAGCGTCTGGTGGAGAATTACCAGCGTGTCAACTCCGGCGAAGGTATCGTGCAGTTGGTGAATACGCAGAAGCTTCGCATCAAATTCACGGTGCCGGATGATTATCTGTATCTGCTTCGTGCAAAAGATGTGACGTTCCGGGTGATATTCGACAGTTATCCGGGGGTGACGTTCAACGCACGACTGGAAGAGTATCTGGATATTTCGACGGACGGGACGGGAATACCGGTGACTATCAGGATAGATGATGCAACCTTCGACCGCAGTTTGTATGATGTGAAGCCGGGATTTACATGTAAGATTAAGCTGGCTTCGGACGTTGCCCCGTTCCTGGAAGAGAAGCTGATGAATGTTCCGCTCAGTGCTGTCTTTGGTGAGAGTGGAAATAAGAAAACATATGTGTGGGTGGTGAAGGATGGTAAGGCAAGCCGTCGGGAAGTGACGGTATACTCTCCGACGGGTGAAGCCAATGTTCTGATTTCGGCCGGACTGCAACCGGGAGAAAGTGTCGTGATAGCCGGAGTACACCAGTTGGTGGAAGGACAGATGGTGAAGGTAATCAATTGATATCGTTTGATACCGGGCAAAAAAGCCACGTGATGAATATCCCCAATAAACCTAAACATTTTAAATTATGAACTTAGCTAAATATGCATTAGACAATACGAAAATTGTCTATTTCTTCCTCGCCGTGTTGCTCCTGGGCGGCATACTGTCGTTCAGCAACCTGGGAAAGAAAGAAGATGCGCCCTTCGTCATCAAAAGCGCGGTCATCATGACCCGCTATCCGGGGGCGGAACCTGCCGAGGTGGAACGGCTCATCACCGAACCCATCTCCCGCGAAATACAGTCGATGAGCGGCGTATACAAAATCAAGTCGGAGTCCATGTACGGACTATCCAAAATAACGTTTGAGCTTCAACCTTCCTTATCCGCAACGTCCATTCCGCAGAAGTGGGACGAACTGCGCCGCAAGGTTCTCAACATACAGCCGCAACTGCCCTCCGGTGCCTCCACGCCCACGGTATCAGATGATTTCGGCGATGTATTCGGCATTTATTACGGCCTGGTGGGCGACGACGGTTTCTCCTACGAGGAAATGCGCAACTGGGCGGAACGCATCAAGACCCAAGTCATCACCGCCGACGGAGTAATGAAAGTAGCCCTCTTCGGCACCCAGACCGAAGTGGTGAACATCCTTATCTCCGTTAATAAACTGGCGGGAATGGGCATCGCCCCCAAACAACTGGCAAGCCTGCTACAATCGCAAAACCAGATTATCAATACCGGAGAAATCAACGCCGGAGAACAACAACTGCGCATCGTTGCCAACGGCACGTACACCACCGTGGACGACATTCGCCGACAAGTGATTACCACCCCCGGCGGACAAGTGAAGCTGGGCGACATTGCCGTCATCGAGAAAGGTTATATGGACCCGCCCTCCAACATCATGCACGTCAACGGACGGCGTGCCATCGGCATCGGTGTCTCTACCGACCCGACCAAAGACGTAGTGAAAACAGGCGAACTGGTAGACGCCCGGCTGGCAGAACTGCTACCGCTCATCCCGGTAGGCCTGGAACTCGAAAGCCTCTACCCCGAAAACGTGATAGCGCGTGAAGCAAACAACGGTTTCATCATCAATCTGGTGGAGTCCATCCTGATTGTTATCGTCATCATCATGTTGGTGATGGGGCTGCGCGCAGGACTGCTGATCGGCAGTTCACTGATATTCTCCATCGGCGGCACGCTGCTCATCATGTCCTTCCTCGGCGTTGGATTGAACCGGACTTCCCTGGCAGGATTCATCATCGCTATGGGTATGCTGGTGGACAACGCCATCGTAGTGACGGACAACGCGCAGATAGCCATTGCCCGGGGCATGGACCGGCGCCGGGCTCTGATAAACGGAGCCACCGGACCGCAATGGGGGTTATTGGGTGCCACATTCATTGCCATCTGTTCCTTCCTGCCGCTTTACCTGGCCCCTTCGGCAGTAGCGGAAATCGTGAAGCCGCTGTTTGTAGTGCTGGCCATTTCTTTGGGATTAAGTTGGGTGCTGGCACTTACGCAGACAACGACCTTCGGTAACTTTATCCTGAAAGCCAAGTCCGGAGATGCCAATAAAGACCCGTACGACAAGCCTTTCTACCACAAATTCGCCTCCATCCTCAGCATATTGATAAAGAAGAAAGTGCTGACTTTGGGGAGTATCATCATACTGTTCATCCTGTCGCTCGTCATCATGGGACTGATGCCGCAAAACTTCTTCCCCTCACTGGACAAGCCGTACTTCCGTGCCGACATCTTCTATCCGGACGGTTACAGCATCCGCGACGTCGAACGGGAAATGAAACAAGTGGAAGCGCATCTGCTGCAACAGCCGGAAGTGAAACGGATATCCACCACCTTCGGCAGCACACCGTTGCGTTATTATCTGGCCTCCACCTCCGTCGGTCCGAAACCGAACTTCGCCAATATCCTCATCGAGCTGACCGACAGCAAGTACACCAAGGAATATGAGGAGAACTTCGACGGATATATGAAAGCCAATTATCCGAATGCTATCACCCGTACCACGCTCTTCAAACTCTCCCCCGCCGTGGATGCCGCCATCGAAATAGGCTTCATCGGCAACAATGTGGACACCCTGGTGATGCTGACGGATAAGGCTCTGGAAATCATGCATCGCGACGCCGACCTCATCAACGTGCGCAATTCGTGGGGAAACAAGATACCCGTGTGGCGCCCCGTTTACAGTCCGGAACGTGCGCAGCCCCTCGGCGTCTCCCGGCAGAGCATGGCGCAGAGCATCCAGATAGGGACAAACGGCATGACGCTGGGTGAATATCGAGAAGGAGACCAGGTGTTGCCAATCCTGCTAAAGGACAACAAGATAGACTCTTTCCGTATCAACGATCTGCGTACGCTTCCGGTATTCGGCACCACCAAGGAAACCACCACACTGGAACAAGTGGTCAGTGAGTTCGATTTCCAGTACCGATTCTCCAATGTGAAGGATTATAACCGCCAGATGGTGATGATGGCGCAAGCCGACCCACGCCGTGGAGTGAATGCCATCGCTGCCTTCAACCGGGTGTGGGAACAGGTGCAGAAGGAGATTCAGGTGCCGGAAGGATACACCATGAAGTACTTCGGAGAGCAGGAAAGCCAAGCGGAAAGCAACGCGGCACTGGCTGCCAACTTGCCGTTGACGTTTTTCCTGATGTTCATCACACTGCTGTTCCTGTTCCGCACATACCGTAAGCCGATTGTCATCCTGTTGATGCTGCCTCTTATCTTCATCGGTATTGTGTTGGGGCTGCTGGTGCTCGGCAAGTCTTTCGACTTCTTCTCCATCCTTGGTTTGCTGGGACTGATTGGTATGAATATCAAGAATGCCATTGTACTGGTAGACCAGATTGATGTGGAAGCTGCTTCCGGAAAGGCACCGCTGGATGCGGTAGTGAGTGCCACTACCAGCCGTATCGTACCTGTGGCGATGGCTTCGGGAACTACGATTCTGGGTATGCTTCCGCTGTTGTTCGACGCTATGTTCGGCGGAATGGCGGCAACTATCATGGGAGGTCTGCTGGTAGCTTCGGCACTGACGCTGTTTGTGCTGCCCGTAGCCTATTGTGCGATACATAAAATTAAAGAGTGACGGGCTACAAGCTACGAGTGACAAGTGCCTTTCGGTATGATAACCGTCATTTATCGTAAATATATAAAAAGAAGAAATACAAGTAATCATGAAGAAGAAGATATTCATACTCACACTACTCTGTTGCTTCGGCATTAACGCCGGAGCGCAGCAATACCTCAGCCGTGAAGCCTATCGCGACCGCGTGGAGGCATACAGCCAGGTACTGAAACAGCAACGCCTGCAAACCGTAGCAAGCATCGAAGCACGGAAAATCGCTTCTACGGGCTTCCTGCCGCAGATAGACATCACCGCCGAAGGTACAGCCAACCTCAACCACCTCGACCAGTGGAACAGTCCGAAAGGCGAATACCGTCCCTACACCTATCAGGCTCTTGCCACCCTGGCGCAACCGCTCTATACCGGCGGCTCCCTGATAGCCCAGAAACAAATGGCGAAAGCTGATGAGGAACTGTCCCAACTGACCACCGAGCTGACCCTCGACCAGATTCACTACCGGAGCGATGCCGTCTATTGGAATGCCTCCGCCGCCCGTGCCAGCCTCGAAGCCGCCGCAACGTTCCAGAACATCATACAACGGCAGTATGACATCATCCAGGACCGTTTCGACGACGGTGCCATCAGCCGCACCGACCTGCTGATGATTTCCACTCGTCAGAAAGAAGCGGAATTGCAATACATCAAGGCCCGCCAGAACTACACCCTCGCCCTGCAAAAGCTGAACATCCTCATGGGTGTCTCCCCCGGCACCCCCGTAGACAGTTTATGCGAAATCAGCACTCCCGGCGAACCGGTCACCCTGCTTGGCCTCGACGATGTCCTCCCCCGCCGTGCCGACTATGCCAGCACCGGAGTCAACATCCTCCGGAGCGAAGCGCAACGTCACGCCGCACTCAGCAAATACAACCCGCAGGTCAGCATGTTTCTCGCCACCGGATGGGATACGGGTATCACTTACATGGGGCAGGAAATACCCCATACGCCCGTAGCAGGCATCAACGTCAGCATTCCCATCTTCCGTTGGGGCGCCCGCTTCAAGACGAACCGGCAACAAAAGGCATATATCGGTATGCAAAAGCTGCAACAGAGTTACGTCACCGATAATATCCTTGAAGAACTCTCCGCCGCCACTACAAAATTGACGGAGACAGAGCAACAAGTAAAAACCGCCCGCGAAAACATGACTCTTGCCGAAGAGAACCTCGACCTCGTAACGTTTTCCTACAATGAAGGGAAATCAAGCATGGCTGACGTACTTTCCGCACAGTTATCATGGACACAGGCGCATACGAACCTGATAAATGCGCATCTGGCTGCAAAGATGGCGGTGGCGGAATACAGGAAGGTGATCAGTGAATAAAGAAATCAGACGTGTCATCCACGCCTAATCAATGAGTCCCTAAAAAAATATCTGTCACTCTGAGCGTGGTCGAAGAATCTCTTCTTATTATAAAAGGAGATTCTTCGACCACGCTCAGAATGACAGATACTAAGACTTTAGAGAGTATTTAAAGCCTTGACAGCCTTTATCCCAGGAACGAAATCAGCACACCGGCCGCAACAGCCGAACCGATTACACCGGAGATATTACTGGACATACAGTAATTCAGCACATGATTCTTCGGATCATACTTCGTGGCAATCTCGTTACATACGCGGCTTGCCATCGGCACAGCACTCAGACCTGTTGCACCAATCAGCGGATTTATCTTCTTCTTGCTGAACAGGTTGAACAGCTTCACAAAGAAGATACCACCCGTAATGGAAAGTGCAAATGCAAGGAAACCACCAATAACAATACCAATGGTTGTCCAGTTCAGGAATGCTTCGCTTGTCATAGTTGCGCCTACACTCAGTCCTAAGAAAATAGTTGCCGCATTCATAATGCTGTTGGCAGCCGCATCAAACAAACGGCTGGTGTCCGCACCGATTTCCTTAATCAGGTTACCGAACATCAACATACCGATCAAAGGCACTGCCGTCGGTACAAAGAGAGCGACAATTGTAGTTACTGCTATCGGGAAAATGATTTTCAGTACACGCAGATTCTTGATTTCCGTCTTCGAAGGATAGAGCTTTTCCTGTTCCTTCATATTGATCATCAGTTCCTTCTTAGAGCAGAACAGCTTCACTACCAACGGAATAATCACCGGCACTAACGCCATGTAAGAATAGGCTGCAATAGCAATCGGACCCAACAGATGCGGAGCCAGCTTAATAGTCGTGAAGATAGCCGTCGGACCATCAGCACCACCGATAATGCCTAGTGCACCAGCCTCCTGTGGAGTGAAACCTATCATAACAGCACATAGCAGCACAGTGAAGATACCCAACTGGGCAGCAGCACCAAAGATAGAGAGACGCAGGTTGCGAAGCATCGGTCCGAAGTCCGTCAAAGCACCCACACCCATAAAGATGATGGGCGGCAAGAAACCTGTCTTAATCAACATATAGTAGATGAAGTTCATCAATCCCAAGTCATGTGCAATTTCATGCAACGGCATTTCCCAGATGTTCTTCAATACCCCATTTACCATTACCATTCCGTTTTCATCTGCCTGAATGACCCCCATATCACCACCGGGAAAGTTGGCGATAAGTACACCAAAAGCGATGGGCACCAGCAACAACGGTTCGTAGTGCTTCTTGATACCCAAGTACAGCAGAATGAAAGCAATGGCATACATCACCAGAAACGACGGGTCGGCAATGATATTGCTGAACGCCGTCATATCATAGAGTTTTGCAAATATTTCTTCCATCGCTGTTTATCCTATCTTCATTAATACATCATCTTCTGAAACAGTGTCCCCCGGAGTGGCACAAATAGCCGTAATTGTTCCGTCAAAGTCGGCACGGATGGCATTGTATGTCTTCATGGCTTCAATGTAGCAAAGCAAGTCACCTTTCTTCACCTTGTCGCCCACTTTCACCGGAGTTTCCTGTGCATTCTTCGTCAGGAAGAACTTACCTTCCAACGGAGCGATCACATCCTGACCTTCGCCTACGGGGGCTTCCACTTTCGCTGTAGCATCTGCCGGTAAGTCAATATCACCATAAGCCACCGTTACGCGATAAGCCTGTCCATCCACCTGTACGGTTAGTGTCTTCGGTTTAGCGTCATCCAACGGGGACTTATTAAGTTCCGCCTTCCGTTTTTCCACATCTGCCAGGAAGTCTTCTTTCGCCTTGCCACTCTTGTATGCTTCGTATTGTGCCGGATGCATGGCATATTCGAAGAGTTCTTCATCATCTTCTCCCAGATCCCATTTATTCTCTTTCATCATCTTGCGATACTTGTCGAGCGCATCCGGATAATTATCCTGTGGATTTCCGGTGAAGAACTTACGGCCTTCACGTTCCGCTTTCTCCACGAGTTCAGGAGCCAGCGTACCCGGCAGTTTACCTGCCTTGCCCAACAGCATATCCCAGATATCATCAGCGATCATACCCCAACGTTCCTTGCCTTTTTCCATGGCAATCACGTTCATCATCGCCAGATTCTTAACGTACTGGCTGAACGGAGTTACCAACGGAGGATAACCTACACGCGGCCATACATAAGCTACTTCGTTAAACAGCTTGATAAGCAACTGATCCTGCGTCATAAACGGCAAGTTACGTTTTGCCTTATATTTATTGATGGATTCCAGATTGGACTCCAGGTCGGCCATAAGGCTACCCATCATACCACCCGGAAGTCCCGGACCGATCAGCAGGGAGTTCATCAAGCGGTTTTTCGGACTGATGTACAGACCAAGAAAATCGTCCATAAATTCCTGAATCAATGCACGTACCTTCATGTATGCTTCCATATTCACCTCAGGAACCTGGAAACCTGCATCTTTCAGCATTGCCTGCACGCTCAGCAAGTCAGCATGTCCCGTACCCCATGACAACGGTTCCATGCCCACGTCGATATAATCGCAACCAGCCTCACAAACTTCGAGGATGCTTGCCATATTAAAACCGGGACCTGCATGACTATGATACTGAATAGGGATTTCAGGGTGTGCAGCCTTGATATTTGCTACGATCTTACCCAATGATACCGGACGTCCGATACCTGCCATATCCTTGATACAGATTTCATCAGCACCTGCCTTGATGAGCGTTAACGCCATATCCGTATAGTATTCTACTGTGTGGATGGGCGAATGGGTGATACAGAGCGAACACTGTGAAATCATTCCGGCTTCCTTAGCGTAAGTGATGGAAGGAATAATGTTACGGGTATCGTTCAGTCCACAGAACGTACGTGTGATGTCTGTCCCCTGTACTTTCTTCACTTTGTAAAACAGCCTACGTACATCCGCAGGCACGGGGCTCATGCGCAGACCATTCAATGCGCGGTCCAACATGTGAGTTTGTATACCGGCTTCGTGGAACGGTTTCGTCCATGCACGTACAGCTTTATTAGGATTTTCACCAAACAATAAATTTACCTGTTCAAAACCTCCGCCATTGGTTTCTACGCGGGCAAAACAGCCCATTTCAACAATAGCTGGAGCAACCTTTACCAACTGGTCTACGCGGGGCACATATTTTCCGGCACTCTGCCACATGTCCCTGAACACCAAGCTGAACTTAATTTCTTTTTTCATACTAAATAAATAGATGTGTGTTTTTTATTAAAGATTATCATTTTACTTTCTCGACCTTGGCTACTTTACCCTTGCCTTGTGTCACCACCGTTACAGCGGCACTGATAGCAGCCAAAATATTTCCGGGAATCGCTGCGGGACCTTGCGCACCTTTCTTATCCGGCACCACCTCTTCGGGGGCATACTTGTTTACCAGAAGAATGAGTCCTTTACCTAAGTAGATTACAATCAGCAGGATAGCGAACACTGTCGTCATACCTACCACCATCAGCAGAAGCGCTGTGTTGAGATTTTCCATATTATAAATTATTAGTTATTCGGTCTGTTTTGCAAAAAATCGTCCGAAATTACGGATTTTTAATGAATTAAAATAGAAAAAGAACGATAAAATATGCTAAAACGAAAGTTCCCGTGCCACCTCCTATCAAAAAGATTGCACGGGAACCACCTGTCACAAGTCACTGGATATTAAAATATACCGACTTATCAAGGCCAAGAGGATTAACCCAACGGATCATCCTCGATGCCACCGTCACCGCCGGGAGTACCACTATCGGCGTTGCCACCGGGAGTGGCGGTTTTGCCCCACTCTTCCCAAACAATCTTCGTGTTTACCATGCTACGGGTAGTCACCTGACGACCACTGTTACGCTCCACTTCGGGAAGAAAGCGAACACGTACCCCGTTAATCAGCGAAGCACTCACCTCCGCAGCCGTCGGTACTCCTCTTTTAGCGGAAGTAGCCGTATAATAGAAAGTGCCCACACCGTCTATTTTCACAGTACGTCCCTGTCCCATATAACTACTTAATACCCGTCCAAGATTTTCCATCACCGCATACGTGTCACCACGGGTCACGGTAGAGATAACAGACAGCTCATCTGCCACTTCACGGGTAGTAACCGCCTTGCCCCAGGTTACTGATTGAGGATACCATAAATCGTTTACTTTCTTCTGAATTCTTTTAAAAAATGCCATAATCGTAATGTTTTAAATGATTAATTTAATAATGTATATTCTATCTCTTTTATCTCATCCAAGAAGCAGAAGTTTTCAGCGTGAGGCCTCAACGATTCAGCTATCTGCTTTTCTCAAATTCGATGTTGCAAAGTTAGGGTGAGAAACAAAAGAAAGCAAGAAAATGGCATCTACAACCGATTTGCATAAATCACTATAAAACAGCATATTGCACAACAAGCATCTCTACAGCGAGAAGGGGAATATCAAGCAGGAATAATAATTAAGAAGAAGAAGAATAGGATGGTAATCTCTACAAGTAGGAGACGTAAAACACTGATAATGAGCAGTGGCATTCAGGTCGGTCTCTACAACAAGTAGAGTTCCATCACTAAATGCCACTCAATCCAATAAATATAACTTTTGCCTGATATTGCCCATATCCGGCATGGAAGCTCCAACAGATACATTAATATAAGTCGGAGCACAAATCACATTTCAAACACCATTCAACAAGATATAATCACCTTTCACTTTTTCCGTAAAGCAAACCGCGAGAGGCAAATGTCCGGGATAGTAGACTAAAGTAACTTTCAGTCCTAATAAATCACACACTAAACGCGTGAACAAATTTGTATATTTACCAGACTCATCAAATATCATTTTGAATACAAAATAGTGTTAGAAGCTGAATGGCTGCATTTACATCTCTGCTATCACACATTTCCACAGGCGTATGCATATAACGGCAAGGAATACCAAGTGATATTGTACGAATTCCTTCATGTACAAGCTGTATTCGAGATATGTTAGTTCCTCCTGTGGCATGAGGTCTTGCAGACATTTGGTAAGGTATATTATATTCCTTGGCAAGCATTTCCAGCTTTCTACTTAAAGCAATATCACAATCGGCATTTAACGGAATGACAACGCCAGCCCCTAAAAAGATCTTCCCGTATTTGCTTTGAGAGCAGTCCGGCACATCTGTAGCAAAATCAAGATCTACAGTAACAGCAACATCCGGTTTTATACGATATCCCGCTACAGCAGCTCCTCTACTTCCAACCTCTTCTTGTACAGTTGCAACACCAATAATAGTATTAGGTAATGTATGTTCTTGCGCAAGTTGTTTTATTACTTGTATAATGGTATACACACCAAGCTTGTTATCCAATCCCCTACCAGATATTCTGTTTTTCCCAAGCCATTGCAGATTAGGCATTAAAACAACTGTATCGCCAACTGAGATATTTAATTTCACCTCATCAACATCCAGACCTGTGTCTATCCATAGCTGATTCAGTTTCAATGTATGTTTTCGATCATCAGAGGACATCAAATGAATAGGTTTTTTGCCGATTACTCCCAGCACACGTTCACCACTACGGGTAACAATCTCCACTTGTGACCCTGGCACACATTGTTCGTCAATGCCACCATTACATCGCACATACAAGAAACCGCTTTCATCAATGTGTATTACTTGAAAGCCTATTTCATCGGCATGTGCCTCAATCATAATTCTCTTACCATTCTCACTACCAGGCAACACACCATAAGCATTACCCATCACATCTGTATACTGGCTATTTACACTTTTTCCTATTTGGTTAAGGTAGCATTCGCATACCTCTTTTTCGAATCCGGAGACTCCGGATGCTTGACATAATGAATTTAATAATGAAATATCATTGAATATTTTATCCAGTAACATAACTCTTTGAATTTAATGAAGTTGAAAATACTTTTTAATAACACATTCTTTCAATATCTTTGCCATTTCACAAAATCTAGCACACACACTATACACATCACCATTTTCATTAAAATTATATACAGCACACATATCACAAAAGTTATGTAAATCACAACTCTTGCATATGGCAAATTCATCCATATTAATTGTCCGTAACTTATTAGCTTGTTCACTCAACCATATATTTTCAATGGAAGATGAAGCAATGTTCCCCATTTTCATGCCATTCCATCCCGGACAGGGATATACGGTTCCATCCGAGTCTATACAAAGTGAAGCCGAAAGGATATCACACATTGTTCGACGACGGGCGTATCTCTTCGACAAAGCTTCCGCCAGCGTATTTGAGTTAGCTATAGCTTCAATAAATTCAGGTTGGGAATCAATACGAAATTGAAGCATATCCTTTGTTTGCTCTAAATTGATTCTAACAGACAAGTTATCATTTTTGCCATTGCATTCAGCCATCATCATAAAGTCAAAATAAACATCTATACCTAAACTTTGAGCATATTTATGGAGACTGCGTACTGTAGAAACATTTTGGGACATCACCGGACAAGAGATCATGGCAGGAATATCATTTTTCACCAACATTTCTATATTCCGTTTTGTCCTTTCAAATGAGCCTTTACGCCGTGTTATTGATTCATGGATTTGTTCATCCGTTGAATAAAGTGAAACTTGTACATTAAATACATCAAGTTCCTTTATCTTCTTTAAATTGGCTTCGGTCAAGGAAAGCAGATTGCTTTGTAGCAAAATCATTAAATTTAGTCGCTTACATTCCTCCAAAATTTCGAAGAGATTGGCATGTAACAAGATTTCGCCTCCTGAGAATACCACTTTAAGCCCATTCATTGCACGAAATTGCTGAAGGATTTCAATAACTTGTTCAACACTCAAGGCATTTCCCTTATTTTTTTTTTCATTGGGAAGATAGCAATGGATGCAATGTTCGTTACAAACATCCGTCAATTCTATTTGCAGGTTGATTAAACAAGGGACTTCGCTTTCATTTTTTATTCCGATGAATGGGTAATCGCCAAACTGATGCTCTATTTCTGCTTTATGAGCATAAGAAAAACGTCTTTCCAAAGCCACAGGAATGCCTATAATATCTATCAGCCATGCTTTATGTAACTGAAGCATAGTTTTCTCTATTTCTACAGAATCAACTAAAATCTCATATATAGAGGATAGAGTATTGTGGATTCCGATGCTTTTCAGCCACTCAAATTTATCTTTTGGCAAAAAAGCCCGCATATGGCTCACCTGATTCTCCAAATAATAGCCATCTGAATAATTACGCACAAAGGTGTAGGGATTCAATTTAAAACTTAGTTCTTTCATAATTATGGGAATAACTCACTTAAGGAATCTTGTGAAGGCATATGCTTAGCCATAGCTGTTTGACAAGCAGTTTCTATTTCTTGCAACAAAGGATAAAGACAACCTATAGATAAATGACATCGTTCACAATTGAAACACATGGGTGTATCAATTGCCTCCAAAGCCTTTTCCGGATGTGCTAAAAATGATGATGCAATTTTATAACTATTAGCTGTTTTATCTGCCACATATTCCCCTCGCAAGATGTGTATCATCTGTTCATAATAGGGACGTATCTCTCGTTTTTGTGACAGGCAATAACTTTTATAGGCTTCCAAGCACTCAACAGCCTCTTCTTTATGTCCCAATCTTACATGAAGAAGCATAAGTATAATGTGGCGGTTAACCGTATTGTTGGGATGATTGTTTCGAGTGAATAGCTCTATTGCTTCCTTGTCTAGTAGACTCAGATATTCAATAGTTTCACGACACTCAGAATCATTAAGCCACCTGAGCCGAAAGAGAGGATTAATCCTGTTCTCGGTAAGCTGCATGTGACAGACGCGTCTATTGAGATTGCAAAATGTATGGTCAATCTCCGACAATCCCGGTACCACTAAATGAAGGGCAGGAAACCCGAGAAATGAATTATCACGCATATATATATCATATCCTTTCTTTATCAGCCACTGGCATATATTATGCAGGTCTTCACGAAAATTCTTGCCAACAGGTATAGTAGTATGTCCCAAATACGAATAAGAAGGAAGGTCGGTAAAGAAATTATCATGCTGCCGCCCCCTTCCATACATTAAACTTCGTTTAAACTCATTGAATGCATCTAACCGTTCACAGGCATTGACATCATTCTCAAAAGTCAAGGTATCTGCCGTATATCCTTGAAATATTTCAGTGAAACATCGTTCAAGAGCAATTTCGGGATTGAGGTCGGCTCCCAGATGAAGTATGTACTTTGATTTGTCTTTATTATAAAGTAAAAGTCCAATTACAGGGAATCCTTCTCCCAATGAATAATCCTTAATAGAATAATCCATTCCATAAACATTCCGTAAATCTTCTAATTGCTCAATCACCTTTGTTCCATCAAATACAGACCTTGGAACCTCAGGAGGAACAATTTTTCTTTTATACATTTCCTGTATGCAATACCGTTCGAAGACTTCACAAAACCCTTGTACAAGTGCCTCTTCACGGATATTGCCGGCACACATACCATTCGAACCGTTTATCCAGCGGATGAGAGAATAAGGTACTTCTTGAACATTACCACTGTTTACATGATAGAAAGGAAGTGATACCCCCTCTAGAGTAGCTGAACATAATCCTGTAGATGGGAGTACTCTCGGTACATATTTTTTAATCGCCGCTATTGCATCATCATGGTTTAATTCATAAGTTTTTTCATCAGGAAAAAAACGACAAGAAGAGTTGATGTTTGCGGGATTTGGGTAAACAATTACTCTGTTCTGAAGACGCTCCATAAATTCAGCATAACCGCTCGCTAAAGCATATTCTTGATTCATTCCTTTCCCATTAGTGCCTATCGAAGAATCGTCCCCATGCGAAAGATAAATTCGGCACGAGAAGAAATCACGACCATCGCCTAAGCTTTTTTCCTTTACGGGGAGAGCATGGGTTGCAATAATATTCTTAATGCGGTTTACCGTGCCTGTCGGTGTATCAGCTTTATAAGGTTTCTTTATCATCTTGTTCTTTAATCAGTGAAATTATTTGTCTTTGATAATTGGATTTCCAATCTGGGCAACAGGTTTCTGTTCCGTGCTTTTTATCAGCAAACAGTGCATTATGGGGACAGCCGCCATTGCACAATGGCACAAGAATGCAGTCTTTACAAATATCAGATTGCAATGGAGTCCACTGTTGCCACTGGGTGTACCATAAAGGCTTAAATGCAGATTGCCCTGCTATATGCCCCATTGCCCATTGCCGATTCCCCACAGTGTCAAGACATTTATAAATCTCTCCGCCCGCACCAATCACTATATCCCCCTCACGCAAACAGCCACCCAAAGGAGCCGCGTGCGGAAATCTGTATTGCCATAAGCCTAAACTATGAGCATGTTGGATGAGCCGCCATTCAACTTCGGCAAACTCCGCTTCAGTATAAAGTGTATGCGATATGGTGTCTGGAGTATAGTTGTAGTCTATTGTTCTACAAAACGACAATCCTACCCGCCCGCATAGCTTGCTTTTCGCAATAAAGTCAAGCAACTTTGGTATTTCCTCAGCATTATTTTTATCTATAGTCATGCGTATAGTAACCCATGCTCCAGTGTCTACCAGCAATTCTATATTGTGCCAAATAGTCGAGAATGAAGATTCTCCATTCTTTAAGGGTCGACGTACATCATGAGTTGCAGCTAAACCATCTATGGTAATAATATATCTTTTCACTTGCAATTGAGATATCATTTCATGGCAACGTGCTTCATTCAGCGCAAAACCATTTGTCGTTATATCTGCTTTATATTCAATCTGATGAGTATTACAAAATTCCATCAATGCGAGCGACAACTCTTTCAATCTGTAATAAACGAGCAATGGTTCACCACCAAACCAAGTTACACGTAACTTCTTGCATGTCCCTACTTGTGTTCTCAAAAAGTCTATGATATGATTCATTGTGGCTTTCTGTATACTATTTTTCATTTTTGTACCCTCAAAACAATATACGCAGCACATTTGACAGTTATTTGTCAGCAGTATTGTCAAATCTATATAAGAGAGGTCTTTTTTACCTTGAGCAAAGAGTTTCTCCCATTCTGTTTTCTCATTAATATGGTCTGTGACTAAAAATCCTAATTCAAACAGTTGCCTTGCGATATCCCTCTCTAATAGATGTGGCTGTTTCAATTCACCACATTCCGCTAAAATAGCATTGCGTGATGAGGTGTTAAAAACAACCATTCGATTTTTGTCTATCCTTATTCTATCATTCCATACCGACCATTTTAGATTTTGTAAATGGAAATCACCAATAGAAACAAGCCTGTTAGTTTGTAATAGTATTTTCATGAACATTGATAAATTTCTTTAATAAAAGAAGATGATTATATGCCTTGCCCCTATGTGAGAAAAAAACAAATAGCATTTTTCTCATTATTTATGCACAAAGATTTTATTAATTATATCACGTTTTTCTTCAAGACTTTTCCCTTTTAACATATATAGATAGCCTCCTTTTGATTCAATCCATTTTACAATATGTTCCCAATACATCATATTGCTTTTGCATCTATACGGACAACCAAGCATAAACCTCTCTCGAAGACAACCCCCATGACATGTAGGTTCAAATTTACAGAGATGGCATTTTTCAGGAACAGGAGCCTTTAAAGCAAGTAATTCTCGGGCATCAGATGCTGCAAATTCTTCGGGTGTTTGAGTGAGAAAGTTTCCTATTATAGACTCTGGCACATCGAACTCAGCACATGAAAAAACATCCCCACCAGGACTAAGTGCCATATAGCGCTGATGACAGTTTTCTTCTCGCAAGCAGAGTGAAGGAACCCCTAAGAGTAAATCAGCCACCAATTTTATTATATCTGTATTATCAGCTGGTTTTGAATCATTTGCCCAACAATCAAAAAATTGTATCATAGCTCCTGCAAATTCTTCATCGCTTACATACATGGGTGACGAAAGTGTGTCAGAATCGTTAATTGGAAAAACACGCGCCAGCCTGACATTCATGTCTCGCTGTTTGTAAAAATCGTATATATCATGGATTCTATGCAAATTATCCTTAGTGATTAAATTTATGGCACCACACCTAATACCTGCAGCTAAAGCATCATTGATATTCTTTACGACAATTTCTGTAGACACTTTCCCTGACGGAAAAGTGCGATAACAGCTAAATAAATCTACGCTTACACCGACAAAACCATCAAAGTACTTCTGAATCAATGGATAAATATCAGATTTAAGTAATATTGCATTCGTTTGTGTACCATGGGACACTTTTATTCCTTTATCTGCAAATAGCCTATTTGCATATTCTATTACAGCAGGTAATCTTTTAGCAAAAAGTAAAGGCTCACCGCCATGCCAACATATTGTAAGGCTTTTAGCACCTACAATTAAAGCGTATTTGTATACGAATAAAAGACCACAATAAATTTCTTTATCCGACATCTCGCCTCCTTGGGCATAATTATCGCGTCCATAGCAATATTGGCATGCCAAATTGCATTTCAGTGTGACTTTAAACGTCACATATATGTTTTTTAAAGTTAGCATAACGATGAACCGTTTTTTTAATCTTTAGTCGAGCGGCGCAGGGTGACCTTCATTACAATGATCACACCATTCTGCTTGAGCTTCGCTTGCATCGAGACGTACTTCGAGTTCAGCGTAAAGACTTTCATTCTGTGCCATAATGGTAAAAAATAAAATGTTATTCCTACTCTTTTCCGGTTTTTCGGATTCCACCTATCTTCACATAACTGTTTAACGTTACATTTAATATATCAAAGTTAACGCCGCCTGGCATAGCCATTGCTTTCCACATCCCAAGGATGACCACTTTCATCCTGCCAATCACCTGTAGTAGGATTGCGCGTCAAGAACATAGGATGACCGTTACTATCATATATCACCCTATCACCTCCGGCTGTTTCTTGCGAGGTACCCGAAGTGGGCGGCAACGGTGTTTGCGAGGTATCCTGCACCGAAGCATTGCTTTCTCCATTGGCAACTGCGCCTACCAGCAGCAAGATGAGAAAACCTCCTATCAGTACACCTGCCGTTTCCCATACCATAGCCAAGAAGCCACCACACACAAGTATCACCAACAAAACAGAGCGTAATGCTCCTAGCAGTCCTCGCGAGGTACGTACCGCCATCGCTATCCACAATATACCGATTATTCCCAAAACAATGAACCATAATTTGAAACTAAGTAACAGCGAAGCAACGGATAATCCCGCAACAAGCATCAGTGGATACCCCAACAGCGTACCCAAACAGCCGGGAAATAATTCGGACATGATAGGACGGAAAACTGCAAACTGCATGCCTAATATTGCTATCAGTAACACAAAACCCAAAGCGGCATAAAGCCAGCCCACTTCGTTAGGATCACCAAACCAAACCATTTCACCGTGCCCAGGTGCCATTATTCCAGCCACAAACAATAATTCGGCCACACCCATAAGCACCAATAGCGTGCCACATAACGGAGTACGTGCCAACAACAGCAATAGTATGCTTAACCCCAAAATAACATAAGGCATTTTCTCATACAAGAATATATAAGTCTGATAACCGAACAGTTTGTCGTCGTCAATGTCCGGTACGGCACACTCGTCAGATGGAATGTAGGCCTTAAGATAGCGGGCACTGACATAACCTTTCTTGCCATTATACGTAACCTCAGCCCAATTATCCGTACAGGAAAGTACCTCAATCAAGTCACCGTTCATAATTGAACCAACCTGTAGGGCCTGAGACGATGGAGCTTCGCGTAAAACAAGACTGGTGTTTACAGTTACTTCGTATGAGCCCGGAGTAAGAGACACCTGTGAGGCATTTGCCGCCTGCAACAAAGCGATCGGAAAAAGTGCTGACACCGTAACCCATATCTTGAATAGATGCGGAAGATATTCAAGTCGAATAGCCATATTCTATTAAAATAAAGCCCTGCAGATTCCCGAACCGGACGGTTCATAAATTAGATATAAGCCTGATTCATATAAAAAGAAAAAAGCGCGGGAATCTGTACCTGTTACTTATCCTGTGTGCTAGGCCTTCGCATTGCCCCTCAACCAAGGATAAGCAACGCAGAAGCCCACGCCGATATGTACAAACAACTTTGCACGCCACTTGTTGTGGCGCACAAAGGATATAGACATATCCCGCAGACATCTACCGTTGCCCTGTCCTGTGGTTGAGTGATAAATTTGCGAAGTTTAGCACAACCAAGACAAAAACGCAGTAAACGTCTTTTCTAATATATGAATTTCCCACCCCATTCACCCTCATTCGAGGTATCGGCGCAGGAAACATCGCAAAACTACAAAAAATAAATTTATAAATAACAAAAAATGACAATGTTTTTTTTTAGGAAAGTCAAGTCAGAAACTTCTTTTGTAACAATATATTAAAGATCAATAGCATTGGTTTCAATCGCCAATCCGCCACAATCCATCCCCCTCCCAGAACACCTTCTGAAGCGGGGGTAATTCAGTATACGACTGAATAGGGTTCAATATACGACTGAATGGCATTCTGTATACGACTGAATAGGGTTCAGTATAAGACCGAAGTCATATTAGTAGTAAAACAGGATTGGGAACAGAGGGGAATCACCGACTTTTTGTCCTAATAAATCAACACAAGTTAGCTATATCCCTAAAATAATCATATAAAAATATCGGAAATGAGTTCAAGACAGCCACTCTACAATCTTGTGTATTTACATACTTAGCCAGTTGATTTTCATATATGGTGCTCTGAACGACATTTTCTTTGGAAATCGGTATGGCAGCCACAGCCATACAAATAAAGTTCGCCTTTCGGATATTCATATCGGTCAAATGCAACCAATTTTCTTTAGCTGTCTGCCGTTTCAACAACTTCTTTTCCTCTTTTTCATTTTTATTACCTGATATAGGCAAATGCTCAAAAGACTCATAAAAAGAAAAATCACGAGCCAAGGCTTTAAAATTATGACATTCCTCACGAGTAACGTAATAACTCAGATAATCCTTATCTGGCAGTTGCTTGGTATAGAATACAGATTCTACCATGGGGTAATTATTTAACAAAGATACGAAAATAGAAACCGTTAAAAAATTACGGATTTAAAATATCTTAATGAACACGCATCAGCACCCGCCCACCACCGCATCCACCGTTTCACTCGGCATACCGGAAAACAAACGTCCCGCCCTTCTCCTGCGCTCTTTCTTCACGGGAGATATCTACATATCTTCCATTGAGAACAATCTGCTCTCTATCTCATACTTAAACAAGGCTTTCTTCCTCAATTCCTCTACTTTGAATGCAAACAAATCCGGCTTGAAATTCTTGGATTGCCTTTTCACCTCTGCCACCAAAGCTTTCTTCTCCTCCGCATATAGTCCTACAATATCAATTTCATCCTGATCTTTATTGTTTTTACCCTGCCACCATGAGCCTATGTCTGCAAATTCCTTACTCTCCATCATCTGTTGGCGAAAGTACATTTCCAATGCCAAACCGGAGAAAGTGGGGTAATCCTTTTTAATAATATCAGCCAAGCGTTCAAAATTCTGTATCTCTATATAATTTTGATACTTGATAAAATACCGGAACCAGAAACGCAAAAAAAGATCCGACACCTCATAACGGACTGTTTGAGAACTCTCTTTTGAAAGTATCGGCCGTTTCTTCTTTATCAGCCCATAGTCTTCTTCCAATCTTTTCAGTTGTCCGCCCAGACTGATCCCTCCCATAACCGTCTCCATCTCCGACAAAGTATTCCTGCCATTGGAAATTGCGGATAGAATAGAAAAGTAATTGCCGTACTTTTTACCGAATTCTTGCACCAGCAAAGCTTGCCCTTCTGTCAGAAAGGATGAATCAGGTTGTAGCATAAAGTCCACCATGCTTTCCACATCCGTACATCCATTGTCCATAAACTGCTCGATATACTTCGGGACACCACCGGTAAAAGTATAAAGTCCCAATAAATCATCTTTAGTATAGTCCGGTTTATGATCCGACATGACTTCTTTCAACACCGAAGTAGTAAAAGGAGCCAATTTCATTATACTATCGGCACGACCGTACAACGGCTCCTTGGAGTCCCTGAAAATTGTATTCATAAGCGTATAAACCGAACCGCTGACAATAAGATTGACATGGCTCCGCTTCCTCAACCGATCCCAGGTATCTTGCATCAAACTGTATATTTCCGGGTTTATATAGTAGAACTCCTGAAACTCATCTATAATCAGATTGTATTCCATCCGTGTACCCAAATCCATCAAGAAGCGGAACATCTCTGCAAAATTAGTAAATTCCGGCACGTAAATATTGAGTGACTGCCGGATTTCAGAAGTAAACCGCAAACAAAGATCTGTTTCATTACTTCGACTGACAAACAGATATACCGTAGGCGTACCTTCACAACTTTTGAAAATAAGACTGGTTTTACCAATGCGCCTCCGTCCGGTAAGTACAGTCATTTGTGAATGCACCGAAAAAGATACTCCGCGAATCTTTTCCAATGAGGCTAATTCTTTTTCTCTATTGTAAAATTTCATATTCTATCTTGATTATATCTGACTTTATAGCAAGAAACATTACCATTGTAAAATTTACGACGGTAAAATTTAAGCCAATAGCAAAGTTAGTAATAAAATCGAGAATACATCACTATTAAGACGTTGAAAATCAAGAAAAGAATAAATAATGATATCAAAACCAGACTCATATAAGGAGTTCAGCACCCTTCCACCACCGCATCCACCGTTTCACCGTTGGCAAACAACGCCTCGTCCATCTGCAACAGTCTCTTCTTCAGCCGGAACTTCTGCTGAGATACCGAAGCGGGCGACACGGCCGTCAACGTAGCAACCTGCGCGTTGGTAAAGCGCAACCGGATGAGCAGGCAAAGCTGAAGATCGGCAGGCGTAAGTTTCGGGAAACGTCCGGCAAGGCGAGTGGTAAACCCTTCGTACACACGGTCCGCGAGTGTTTGCAGGTATTTCCACTGTTCGTCCGTGAGGAACTTGGGATGACTGCGCAACTGCCCCACTACCTCATCGCGGTCTATCAAGGCAGAAGTGAGTGCCTGTACCTGGCCATCCAGCACGTGCGCACGCTCCCCCTCCTTCCGCAACAATTCCAGTTCGCGGGGCAAGGGGCGATTTTCATAATCCTTAAGACGTGTACGAAGGGACTCATTTTCGTCGCACAAGTGACTGCCATGCTCCATAAGGTTCATCAATGACCGATGTATTTCTTCCCGTTCCTCATCCGTCAGTGACATCTCCTGCAGGCACTCCTGCAATTCATTTTTTTCCAGTTCATTGTTGCGCAGACGTTGCTCATTCTCGCTCAAATCAATGAGGTAACGGCGATGCTTACGGTCAGTCGAAAACTTAATATTGCTTATGGAAAGCCATACGTTCAGGCCTATCATCAGAGCAGTAAATGCTCCCCAGAAGAATTGCTTCCGCTTATCGACAGGCATCAGGCGGACGCGCTTTCCGTCGGAGAGTTCCTTCACCCTGTTATATTCACGATGCAATTCGGAAAGCAGACGGGAGGTTTGGGCACTATCGGCGACACCGGCTTGTACTAAAGAGTCGGCACGGACAAGGGATTGTTCATAATCGAGCATGGTTTTACTGACAGGGGCAGTGCAAGCTGTCAGCCCCAGAAGAAAAAGAGAGGACAAAAAGAATAGCATATATCCGCTTTTCATAATCAATGTTTTGTCGTTGTTTTTATAATCAACACATATCAATCTTAGCGTCACAAAGGTAATCAAATATCTCACGCAACTGTCACATTAAAATTAGAAAAAAGCACCAAACAGTCAAATTTCTCTAATTACATTTGACCATTCAGCGCTTCATTATTCAATAATAAATTTAAAGATTTAACCTATTATATATACCGTCAAACCATCCGTTACATTTCCTTGACAAGTAGGCATGCCCACGGTGGCAACTCACGATCAATAGTCAATTCTCCATGCTCATCAGCTCGCATCATATATTTTAAAGTAGCTCGTCCTTGATGGCGCAACCATTCCGTTTGTTCATGATTCGGACTGTGAGGACGTCCCATCGCATTGTAGGCTGCCATTATATTCCCATGATCTGCATCCAACAAATCCAGTTGGAATACAGCATGCGGTTTCAACCCCTTTAATGTAAACTTCACCTGTTTAGCACTTGCTTTATAATAATCCGGTATGTCTTTAGCTCCCGGTACATGACTTTCATATTCTTGAGGATAATTAAAGGCAAGTGCAGAAACTTTTCCATCTCGGGATGAGCGGCTAACAAACAGCGGGTCTTGATAGTAAATCTTTTCATCGCCCAACTGATGAAGCATACGATAGGCATGAAACGATGGTTTCACGATACCTTGGAAATTGACCATACCAAACCCTCCATGGAAAATTTCTTCACCACCGCCTTTTTCTTCAAAAATATCCGTAAATGTCCAATACATCAACGAATTTGCCAACCCCAGACAGTCTAGATTCGATTTTATGATGAAAGCAGCAGCAGGAAGTTCGTCGTGCATGCCATCCCGACTATTAGGACTGGTACTCCATTCCGTCAGATGAATTTCCGCATTTGGATATTTACTATTCTTTAGCTGCTTGCGAAGCCAGTTGATATCATCATACAACGAATGGATGTAACGTATGGCGTTCTTGCTACGTCCGGTTTCAGGATCCAAAGCATAGTCCGTCGGATAAGGATGGGTAGAAATGAAATCTACAGGTAGATTTTCTTTCTCACAATAACGAAGAAAATCTGTTATCCACACTCCTTTCCATTCTTTCGTGTTGATTAACTCCTGCGAATAGAACACAGATTTGCTGTGATCCAATATTTCACCATCATGACGGGCATCCGGAATGAAATTACTTGTCGCAGGACCGCCAACCTTGATACGCTTGTCCACAGACTTGATGGCTTTTGCCGATTCTCTGTATAAAAGGAAATATTCGCTCTTGGTACCATGAAAGAACCCTCCCAGTCCCGTGAGGTTCGGCTCATTCCAAACTTCAAAATACCATTTCAATATTTCGTCAATTCCATAACGGTCTACAAGATGTTGCGTAAAAGCCTTTACAAGGTCATGCCAATTCCCCAATTTGTTACGATCAAACGACACATTGTTCTTATACCACATCTGCGTTTTTGTATTGGGGGCAGCCATATCTTTCGGAAAAAAAGCCAGTTCCACGAAAGGTCTGACTCCCAAAGCAAGCATACGATCATACACTTCGTCTATGTATTGCCAGTTGTAGACCACTTTGCCATCGGGCTTCTCAAAATAAACGAACATATCATCATTAAACACCCCGTGCATACGGACATATTGGAAGCCACATTCCCTGTGGACCATCTCCAATTGTTCCAACCAACCGATACGCAAACCTTCGTTCACACGTCCGGCACCCACACCCATACTCCAATAATGACTGACAGGCTCAGATTGGGCATTGACATCAATAGTCTGGGAAACCGCTCCCTGAAAAGCCACGAACGCCAACAAAACCCATGTTAAAAAAAACTTCTTCATATCTATTTTACTTTAATATTTTCTATGAACTCATTCATCTCCACATTCTCCAAGTTTTTCATCTTTTCTCCATTTATCCAAACATTTTCAAATGTTACTCCTTTAATAAAATGTACCTTGTCATATCCTTTAATAACGGACTGTTTAGCCCCACAACCATTGTAATATATGTTGCGGAAAGTCACATTCGATATGCTTCCACCCGGTGCTACATTATATTTTTCATTGAAATTAATGCTTAAATGAAACAAGCGTCCTTCTTGGAAATTCTCGACACGTATATCCTCAAACAAAACATCACGGACATGATTTTTGTCACCGCACCCGATGGCCATACATCCTTGATAGCTGGGATCATCTTCGTCATGCTCCAAAATGTCTATGTTGCGGAATGTATAATTCTCCAATATATCCCCTGTTCCTTTTGCATTGCCATGTCCGCCTATATTGATAGTATGCGCAACGTCCGCCCATAACGAAGAGTTTTGGACAACGATGTTTTTGGAATCTCCATAAAAATGCCAACGATGGCCATACAATGCAATACAGTCGTCCGAATTGCGGAGAAATACATTGTCTATAATAACATTACTACAAGCCATCAGGTCAATTCCATCACTCCATCCTTTACATGAAAAACCTTTCAGGTTACGTATTGTCAGACCGTCCGTTTCACCTCCAAAAACAGTGTAATGATCCGGATTCAGCACTGTAATTCCATCAATTGTTACATTCTTGGAATGTGTCACTTCAATGCCACGCTGGGGATGATCGATGATACCTCTTCCTATAATGCGTACATCTTCCACATGGTCAACTACCAGTTTTGCTTGTATAACGGCACCGGGTGCCAAATACACGGTAGTACGATCCGGGATACGAATTTCAATACCTGGTAAATCTTTCGGCTTATGAATACCCGGTCCGAAAAACATAACATTATCATCTCCATTTTTCGACTTTTCTTTTTCCAATGGATTAGCAAACAAATGAAGATTGTGTAAACGGTCACCGTCAAACTCCACAGACAAATACTGAGGTTTGTCAAGTTGAAAAACAATCGTATTCATTTCCGTCCGATGCTTGATATTCCGTGAAAGCGGACGGATATCTACATGGTGAAAAATTCCATTGTTCTTTTTAACCATCACTTCTACCGGTTCCCCCATATCAAACTGGACCATTGAAGCATTTTGTACATTATCCATATCTACCTGGACATTGTACTCAAAAAGGTCTTTCCATTCACCACCTACTGTACGTACCTGTACTGTATAGTCATCATTATGCTGACCAATACCACCATACGTGACCAATTGGGCAGTAGCCGGAATGGCGAACAGAAATCCCAAAGCTATACTGAAAAAGCATCTTTTCATACCATCTTTCTATTTGTGTTATTTATGCGAATCAGTAGTTGAATGTCTTCTACCTTTTCGCTTGTTAAAATGTTATTATTCAGTTGATTATTTCATTAAATAGTTTTCTAATCTCCTTAGAAA